>ENA-OPNW01000005-OPNW01000005.1-human-gut-metagenome-genome-assembly--contig:-NODE-5-length-172641-cov-5.139785_pt1 | contig 172641 bp, 217 predicted proteins | sample MGYA00241540_ERZ501777 | MGnify/ENA primary metagenome ERZ501777 (study PRJEB25962, sample SAMEA2042615) | human gut metagenome | biome: human gut; feature: human-associated habitat; material: faeces...
CTCCTACATTCCCTGCTACAACATTGGCAAGTAGTTGTTATCAATCTATGTTCAATGGTTGTAGTTCGTTGAATTACATCAAATGTCTTGCAACAAATATTTCAGCAAGTAATTGTTTAAGTGATTGGGTACGTGGTGTTGCTTCAACAGGTACATTTGTAAAGGCTGCAAGTATGACAAGTTGGAGAACTGGTTTTAATGGTATTCCAAGTGGTTGGACAGTTGTCACTGAGTGATATAACGAAGTTGTTCAAAACAGCAACTGAATAAGAACTATTTATTTGTAAGAGAATATATACAAAAAAAATCCGCATGACATTATAAAAGTGTCGTGCGGAAAATTTATATATCCCCACAAAATTATTTAGAGGACTGTGGCAGAATCTGCGTTTACGCTGTCAACTACAACTGAATCTACCAATACTGTGTCAACTGCTGTTGAATCGTTCTCTGCGTTACCTGTAGTTGACTTTGAATCACATGAGGCAAACATACCAATGAATGCGACTGTCATAATTGTAAAAATAAACTTTCTCATCTTCATTTAAAATTTTAATTAATTATTTAAAGTTTCATTCTCTATGTGTGTTTTTTATGCACACTTGAATTATAAATATCTTTTATTTTTCATTTTTTATTTCGGTTGCAAATATAGGTAATATTTTTGAATTAACCAAAAATTTCTTGATATTTTTTTAGATACCAATATCCAATACGATTAATTTTGGCTCTCCGTTTCTTTTGACAAGTCCCCAATTGTTAATATTTTCCAGTTCCCAATAAGAAACGAAATCATGTGAAAGAAGCATATATAAATCCTTTAACCATTGATTGTTTTTTATTTGGTTGTAATATAACTCAAAATCATCGTCATTTCCATATGATTCAAGAAAATCCATAAGATTGAAACTGAAACTGTTTACTGTTTTACCGTCATATTTAGAATAATCTTGTAAGTCTTTTTTCATGTTGGTTATATCATCAATGCTTTCATAACTTCCAAAATCAAAACCAAGTATTTTTTGGAAATCTGCATATTTGGCCGGCAATACCTGTTCAGCAATTATCCACAACGGTTTAGGGTTATTTTTATCATAATCAATGATATTTGGAACGAGTTGTTTCATTTCATCATTTAGTTTTTTGAATGTGGCAACCTTTTGTTCGTTTTGATTTCCACTGCCAATTACGCTGTCTTTCTCTATTTTAAGGACATATTCATCGCTTATCTGATAGACAATTCTGTTTGCGCCTTCGCCAATTTTATACAAACCGTATTTATCACAATAATTAAGAAGTTCGCTTGTGTTTCTCCACTTATTTGTCTTAATGAAATCAATCGAAAAAGAATCCGTTATATCTTCAAGCAGATTTTCACCGAATAAATCATTCAGTCCTTTATATTGGCTTTCTGTTATAAGAAATGTACGTTTCATTTTTAAAATAGAACAATATTATTCTTAAACAATAAATAGGGGCATGAACTATCATTTGTCACCATTAGCGGAACATTATGTTTATGTGCAATGTCCAAGTGCCAAGGAGAATACATTCCTGTACTGGAAAATTTAAATTCAATATCTAATTTATCCATCATAAAAATACGTTGTATTAATTTGATGCAAATATAGTATTTTTTATCTGATTATCCAAAATATTTCGATATTTATATAGTAAGGAAATAATTTTTAATACAATTTTTTAACATGGGTAAAATTTACAAAATGCCATTTAATTGGGATTACGTGGATGACAATACACTAATCTACGTTGATACAAGTGCTGACGGTATCAAGGCTATGGTTGACACTGCACTTGGTGAGGCACTTGAAGATGTTAAAGCAGATGTTGTTGACGAAACTATCAGTACAATGGACATTAAGTTAGAAGGTGAGAACCTTTTATACAGACTTCTTGTCAAAGGTGACGATAAGGGTGAAATCAACATTCCAAAAGACCAATTCCTAAAATCAGCATCTTACGATAAAGATAACAAGAAACTTATTTTCGTAATGGAAACAACCGATGGTGAAAAGACAACTGAGGTTAGTATCAGTGAGTTGATTGAAGCCATCGAAGAAAAAAAACAGCGAACAGGATGCTTCTCTTGGCACAAAGGCCGACAAGACAGAAGTTGACAGTGCATTGCAAACAATTAACACTAAGAACACTGAACAAGACGCTGCCATTGAGGAAAAGGCAGTAAAGGCTGATGTTGAATCAGCACTTGCCTTGAAAGCTGACAAGTCAGAACTTGAACCATTGGCAAAGAGTGCTGATGTCGCTGCTGAGATTGCTGCTGCCGTTGAGCCTCTCGCAACAAAAGAGGAAGTGAATGCAGTTGACGGTAAACTTGCTGATTACGCAACTGTTGAGGCACTTAACACAGAAGTTGAAAGAGCAACCGCAAAAGAGAATGAGGTTACAGAGGCATTGAATGTAGAGATACAAAGAGCCACCGCTGCCGAGAGCGAGTTGGAAGGTAAGGTAACTGCCGAACAAGCAAGAGCCGAAGCAAAAGAGGCTGAGTTGGTTGCAAAAGATGAAGAACTTGATGCTAAGAAAGTTGATTGGACTGAATTTACTCCTGGCAGAAAACACATCGTATTGAAAAACCACGATTCAGTTCTTGGTACTGCAACTGACGGTGGTACTTATAACTTGGCAATGGTTTCAAAATGGGATATTGCCGATTTCGGTAGCGCACAACTTCATGCAAACCTTAATTCTAAGGATGGTAGCGTAACTATCAATGATGATAAAGTTATTGCAACAGAAGATTATGTAACAGCCGCAATTGCCACAAAAGCAAATGCAGAAGACGTTTATACCAAAACAGAATCAGACGAAAAGTTCCAAGCATCTGGTGACTATGTACCGGTTGAGAAATACAATGATTTAAAAGCAAGATTGGATAATCTTGAAATCATGCTAAGTGTATACAACGAAGAGCGTGAAGCACAGATGGATGAGATTATCAGCAATATGTCTTCTGACAATAAGGAAGTTGTGGTTGATACATTGATGGAGTCAATCGTTGTTCCTGAAACAACGGTAGCTTATACAATTACTGCTCCATTGACTGATAATTCAACTGTTGAACTTACAAGTCCTAAAAATATGACACTTATCAATACAAGTAAGGAACCTGTTTCAACAACCATCAGTCATACTTACGAAGAGGGTGAAACAACAACTGGAACAAGTGTTTATCTTGTAGGTAATTTTGATACTTTAACTCTTGAAAATGTAAGTCCTGTCGTTAAATCAGGTTATGATGCTGCAAGCGTTAATAATGTCGTAATCAGTGAGAACAATGTTAAAAATCTGAAATTGAATCTTGATTTCCAAGATGGTGCTACAATTACCAATAACTCTGATAAGGACATTACAATCACAGATAAGAGCAATTCTGAGATTGCATTGACAATTGTTGCCCCAAACAGCACCGTAACGTTGAGTGGCGGTCAGTTTACAACATTAAATGCAGAGGTTTCTGACAATACATTGATTATCAAGAAGAATGTTCATATTGATAACTTGAATCTTTCAAAAGGTAATGCAATTGTAGAAGTTGCACGTGCAGAGGAAGTTGCAGGTATTGTTGAAAACTACACAGTAGCAGACGGTTATACATTGTCACACAGAGTATATCATATTACAAATGAGAACTCTTCAAAACTTCGTGGTACAGGTGAAATGATTCTTGACGAGGATATTACAAGAACATCTTCATTTGTCATTAACTTTTCACCTGCATATGATGCAGTATGGAACTTGAACGGTCATAACATTACAGTTGAGGGAACACCAACGAACGGAGTTTATCTTAACCAATATGTTTCAAACCTTGAAGTGAAAGGTAATGGTGTTATTCATTGTGAGGGTTCTTATGGCTTGTGGAACAACAGTACAACCGGTAAGATTATCATCAATGACGGTGTAACAATTGAGGCACAAACTCATGCTGTATATGCTGAGAATGGCGTTATTGAAATCAATGGTGGTACATTCAAACTTACCAATTGGGCAGATGCTGAAAAGGATGCGAACGGAAACCTTAAATTCTTGATTAACTGCTATGATGCAAATTACAAGAAAGGCAGTGCAAATATCATTGTAAAGGGTGGTAAGTTCTATGATTTCAATCCTGCTGCATCTTATGGTGAACCTAACGGTCCTGTATCATACGTGGCAGAGGGTTATGAGAGTGTCATGACAACTGAAATGATTGACGGTGTTGAACACAAAGTCTTTGAGGTAAAACCAATTAATGAATAATTTTTGAAAAAACAGATAAGAATATCCTATCTTTATTAAAGGTAGGATATTTTTTTTTTATGATAGAATTGAACAAAATTTATAATATAGATTGTATTGAAGGACTGAAAATGATAGAAGATAATTCAATTGATTTAATTATTACATCTCCCCCATATAATAAAGGCATAAATGGAAAAAATAATAAGGGCGAAAAATGGAATAAAACAATTGATTATGATGGCGATATTGAGAATGATAATATGATAGAAGAAGAATATCAACAATGGCAGATTGATATTTTAAATGAATGTTTTAGGGTTTTAAAAAATGATGGTTCAATGTTTTATAATCATAAAAACAGGATATATAGCGGAAAAGGAGAAATAATATCACCATACCAATGGTTATTTAAAACAAAATTTAAAATTAGACAAGAAATTATATGGGATAGAACTTCTACACAAAATGTTAACAGGAGAAGATATATGCCAACAACAGAACTTATATTTTGGTTAACGAAATCAAGTAATCCGAAATTTGATAGAAAACAAGATACAAAATATAAAAATGAGGTATGGAAAATAAATTTTGAAAAAAACACCGAACATCCGGCACCATATCCTTTTGATTTACCTGACAATATAATACATTGTATTAAATGTGATAGGAAGATTACAATATTAGACCCATTCATGGGTAGTGGTACAACTGCAATTGCAGCCATAAAAAATGACTGCAATTATATAGGTTTTGAGAAATTTCAAAAATATATTGAATTAACTAATAAAAGAATTAATCAAGAATGTTAAGTAATTTTTTTCTATATTCTTTTATAAATTTAGTTTCCCAATATTTTGCTTCGGATGGAGAATTGCATTGTCTTAACATTCTAATTTCTATATCGTTTTTCATTTTTTTTATGTTCTATATTATTTCTGTTAAAATTTGTTAATTATGGTTCGTACCACACAATTTTATCATCAACTTTATTGTAATATTCTCTGAGGTCTTTTAATGTCTTGAAATCATTCACAAAATGTTTAAACTCCTGTTCGTTTTTGAACTTAAGGTATTCTTCTTGTCTGAAATTCTCCCAGTCATTAAATCCGTATACTCTTACGATATAAGGCAGTTCTGATGGCAGTATTCTCCACTCCAAATAGAATTGGCTTATCATATCGTTATCAGTACAACCGTTAATCCTAAGTTCCCTTGAAGACGAGGTTTCACACGCTTTCCATTGCAACTTGTTTGTTCCTCTTTTTGTATAATAAGAAGATAATGGATACAATATTGCGTACTTAATGAAGGCTAATAGCGCACAGATTAACCCCAATAAAATCACGAATAAAAAAGTACCTACAATTATATTTTCGAATGTCACTAATGTCATATTTCTCTAATTTTGTTAAACGTATCTACCGATTCTTCATAAAAATTAATTTCATCAATTCCGGTGTTTGATAAAATTTGCATAAAACGCCAATCAGGATATTTTTCTACCATTTCCTTTAAAATATCGAGACACTTATAGTTATACTCTTGTCTCGTCTTTACTTTCTCCTTAAATTCTTTTAAGGCTTTTTCCAATTTTTTACTAAATTCATCCATTGTTTTTTAAAAATTTTCCTATGTTTGACGTTTTCTTTTTAAATCTGTTCAATTGTTTTGTACGCATCATTTTGAAATTAGTAACATTATAGCCATAGATTTTATAACGTTTTATGGCGTTTTTTACGAAAAAATCCCCAAGAAAGCCCACTGCCTTTAGGCGTGGGATGAATTGGGAAAATTATTTTTTATTATTTTTTAAAATCATTTACTTTTTGCCACCTCTTTTAATATTGTGTCATCACTCACCCTAACACCTTTTGTCTTGTGGTTGATAGTATAATTCGGTATTTCAACCTGCTTGATAATGACTTTGTTGCTTTTCTGCCCAAGACTTCTGTCACGCTTCATTCTATCCTCTGAAATAAGGTTCATCTTGTTGATAACATAATCTCGGTCAACAACTGAATCTTTAAGGTCTACAAACCACTTCTTAGGGTATTTCCCCACATGGTACTTTGTATAATAGTGAGAGGATTTCTTCTCAATCCCACGTCTGATATCGAACTGCCAATGCAAGCACATTCGCATCCATTTGTTAATTCTGTCTTCTGTTGTTCCAATGTAACGTTTTTCCATGTTTCTTGAACTTTAAAAATTACTACTTATCATTTTGTTTGGATAATATGTAACATATGAATAGTAATAGAACACTGCCACATAATCCTAAGAATAACTCACTCATATTTTTCTAATGTCTTATCATTTTCTGATGCAAACATAGTACAAAAAAATGAAACCACCAAAGGTAATTTCATCTTTTTTATTGTTTTAAGAATTTTTAAGTATAAAAGTATGTAACTATTACATATGTTGTGCTATTATTTCATCCGCATTTTGTGCAAGTTGTGGCAATGGTATCAAAGTACCGTCATATAGTAATATGTCTGCATCATTATATTCGTTATTTCCTTTAATAAAGGATACAAAAGCCAAACCTCTTCCCTTATAAACATATATAAATTCCTTTTTGGTTGTTCTGTAATAATCTTGTGATAATATATTTCCTTTGGAGAAGGAAAAAGGAGCAACCGCATTTTTATAAGTTATTATTGCTAAATCACTACTATAACTTTTAAACGTATTTAAAGCGTTAATACGTGTAATATTTGAATCTTGTGGCAATGAAGTTGTTGTATATCTCATTTCTTCAAGTGAGAATATACCTTTGTTACCATTTTCAAAGAACATTATAAGATTGTTTCCATTTATGTTAAAATACATAAATTCACCGTCATTAAATACCATACGCCTTTCTCTAATATCATATAAGTTACAATAATGAGTAAATCCAGTTAATGGTATAAATCTGTTTAATTTACAGGCAACACAAAACTCTTCTTCATAACTTTTAACTCTATATAACAACTCCATTGTTTTTGTGCTTTCATTATACATTACAAGTTCTTGTAAGTCATCATTTATGTAATAATTAGGAAGTCCCCTTACCGGTTCCATTTCATCCAAATCATATGTTGAGGTAAGTGCTATTGAATTAATGCCATATTTATTTGTATAAAATTCGACCAATTCTGGTGTTAAACCAATTGTTTCAGCAATTGGCTGTTTTATTGGTCTGTCAGTTGCATCCATAAATGAGTTACTTTCAAAATGGAATTGGTATTTTGTGTTAGTACCTTTTAATATGTTAATGTATAAAAAACCATTTTTATTATATGTGTCAAACATATTGTCAGAATGGTCCGCTGCCGTACACCACTGTGTTCCCTTTCCATAATAACAAGAGGCTTCTTTTGTATGTGGAACAACTACAAGCCATTTATTATCCTCATATACCTTTTCTGCACCCTCTTTGATATTCCTTATTTCTTCCGATTTAGTTGCAGCTTGTTGTGGGTTTTGCATAAAAGGCTCTATTGAAGTGAACAACTCTTGCAATGAGTGGTATTTCATTATATCCCTCTCTTGTAGTTTGGCATTAAACTTAATAAATGTTGAAAGATAATCCTTTGCCTTATATAAATCCTCAATTTTAAGGTTCTGTTTTTGGTATAATGCCAACAACCATTTGCCATATTTGCCCATTTTATTCGGCTTTTCAATATTATAGGTTGGGTCAGCAGATATAATCTGTTGGAAAATATCTTGTGGGATGTTCGAATAATATTTCTGATATATATCCTGAATGGTTGCAGCCTCAATCAATAAATCCATTGCTTGTGACTCTGTTATCATTATAACTTTATTTTCATTCAGTTTTGTAAATAATTTCATTAAAAATGTTGGTTTTAATAATATTTAACAATAAATATTTGGCCATTTCAAATAAATGGTGTACTTTTGCATAGTTAAAAACAAAAATATAATGTAATATGAAAATAAGTAAAGGTGTTTTGGAAAAGATGTTTGCCGTATGCAACAAAAAGTATTTTGATAGTTCCCTAATTATGCCAAATATTTCAACATACATTGGAGAAACCTCAATGGGTATGTTCACTGTAAGGGAAGGTAGATATACAAGGGATATGAAGATTTCAATTGCAAGAAACTTCAACCTCACAAATGAGGAACTGAGGGATTTGCTCATTCACGAAATGATTCACGAATATGTGTATCTGAAAAGTGGAAAGGTTTCACACAACAGAATGTTTAAGAACAAAATGAAAGAACTCAATGAGAAGTACGGACTTGATATAAGGAAAAATTCAAAGCATCTGTTCAGGAAATATGGTAACAGGAAGACACTTTTCCAAAAATTGATTTCGCTGTTTGAATAAATAAAAAAAGCACAACCGAATAAGTTGTGCTTTTTGTGTATGTTTTGATGTATTACCTGTAAATTGCGTTTTGCGCCATACTTCCGCTTTTTGCTGCCTTGGCTTTTACTTTTCCATCCAAGTAGCCCCAAAGTTCTCCGATTTTATTTGAAACCCCTAAACCTGCTTCTTGCATATAATTTTTCAGTGTTGAAATAAAATCATTTGCGTTATCAATAGTGCCTTGTGATTTGAAATTCTGTTTGGCTGCGTTCCATCTCTTTCCAAGATTAAGACCACCGTTTCCGCTACGGGTTACTTTGTTGTTATAGTTTTTCTTACCCATATCACCTTTTCCAAAGAAAGATTTTGCACCTTGCATCAATTGATTTCCAAGACCTTCGTCTTGAAGTGCCTCATTGATTGACATTTCAATCATGCCTCTTAATTCTGATTCTGTTAATCTAATTGTTTGCTTCATATTTTTATACGTATAAAATATTTTTATTTCTAATTCTTTTTTATAAATATTTTCTTATTTTGAAAACTTCGATATTTTCAGTGTCTGAACGGGGTTTGGCTTCAATATATACCATTGACTTCCATCAAAACTAAACTCCCAAAATGCCTTAGACATATATCCGTTTCTTTTTGCTGCGATATTTCCACTTTCTGGTGTTATTGTTCTCCAATAAACACCTTTGCCTCCTCTTTTGGCAGCACCATTCACAGTATCAATTGCACGTCTTAATTCTTTTGTATTTCCGAAAAATTGTAATGTGTCTTTAATGTCCGGATTACCAAAATTTTTCACTTTGTAAATCATGAACTTATTGTCAGAAACAAGAATATGCTCACCATCAAAATTTGCCCCATTTGGGTCAATGGTAGACGGTTGTAAGACTTTATCTCTTGATGCATGTCCACCATTATCCACACTTAACGGATTTATGCCTAATGTTCTTGAAGCATCCGTCTTGCTAAGATATGGTGTTGCGGTTTTATCGAACACACCCTCATATAATGCTTTTCTGACACATTCATCTATTATTCTTTTTAATTTATTCATACTTTTTAAGAAATAATAATGGATATATTATAAATATTGTAATATTTAACAAAGATTTTATGATATTTATATTAAAATAATAATTTTAAAAACTAAAGAAAAAATGGCTGAGTGGCAAGATAAAGTAATACCCAAACCAAAAGCCCCATATAAGCAGAATCTTCCTTTTAAACAACTTTATAATGAATATGGATATAATAACAGTGAATCTTATTATTCATTAAATGAGGAAAGAAGAGATTTCAGAAAACATATTCAGAATGAAATTGTAATGGAAGAATTAAATACACAAAATATCTTGGGTCAACACGTTACTGATGAGGTAAACAGAAATATTGAGAACACCGATGCACGTGCAGAGGAAATCAAAGAGCATGTTACGACAAAGGCTGATTATGTTATCAACGCTTTAACTCCAAAAATCAAAGAAGTTGAAAACAAGGTTGATGAAAACAAGACTTTGTTGGAGACAATTTGGAATAAAGTACAGGGCATAACCCATTGGATTTAAAAAACTGTGTTAAAATGAGAAAAAAAGATGTTAGACAAGAATACAGACGTTGGAAATTTTGGGATAAAGTACCACTTATTACGAAAGACCAACAATGGAAACATTATTTTGACAATAAGTTCGATAATATTGACATTGATGTTGACGTAAACGTTGATACGAAACCAATTGAAGACGTTGTGGAAAGTACAATCGAAAATATGCTTGAAACAGCATTCAATTCAGAAATGTGCAAAGTTCATAAGCATATCGAAGAGGCAAAAGACCATCTTTGTTGTGATATTTGCTGTGCAAGAAAAGACATTAAAAAACATATGGATAATATCTTTGAGGACATTAATTTTGAGGAAAAATTCTCAAATCTTAATGAACAGGCACAGACCATTATCAATAAACTTAATAACTTATAAAAACAGAAATAAACTATGGCAAAAAAATATGTAGGTCTTCATCCTTTCGCATATGATAATGAATATTATCTCTATACCAAAAAGGAAGAAGCCGAGAAAAAGAAGTTTGTGACCTTTATGGAACAAAGAAATGCTAAATATATGACACCAGAAAAGGAAGTCTATAATAACAAGAAATTGGAGGACACTGAATTGTTGTGGGAGTCTTTCAGGGATAATATTGAACCTCCAACACCTCAACTGAAAGTTATAGACGGTTATGATTCACAAGAGGAAATCGGTGGAACTGACGGAAATTGTAGTGGTGACGGTGAAAACGGAGAAAATAATAATGGCTCATTCTAAATGAAATATAATTTTCCCAAACTGTTAATTGATGGATGGTTTAAAAGCCATCCATTTTTTTTATTGAAAACATTTATTTTTCTATTTATTTTTATAAAAAGGGATTTTTGTAAATAGAATAGAATTTATGGGTTGGATAAACAAAATAGCGGACGATGTGAGGAATTGATTAAGGAAATCAAGGATAATGCACGTGTAACCGCAATCGTAGAACCAACGAAACTTAATAGTATGGGAACAGGTGCAAATGAAGGCGGACCTGTTGCAACAACTTCAGTGAATACACTGCCAACAAGCACAAAGGGAATAATAGAGTAAAAAGACATAAAGATTATGGAAGACAACATTAATTGGCAACTTGCCTCAAATTCACAATTGAAGGAAGAATGTGAACGTTTGGAAAAAGAATTTAATGAAACACAAGAAGAGTTGAAAACATATGTAAGCAAAATTGAAGAGTTTAATGGAACATTGACAAAACTTTCAAAACAATATGTTGATTTAAAGAATATTTTAAATAAAAGAGAGGGAAAGTAAAATTCCTTCTCTTTTTGGATATTTATATTGTAGAATATAATTGTTTAAACAAATGTTATTTTACGAAAAATCCCAAAAAAGCCCACTGCCTTTAGGCGTGGGAGTATGTCAAAACAATTGTTCCAAATCTGATAATAAATCATCATTATTTTTTGGCTTTTCCTCTATTGTGTTTATTTCAATTGTGTTATCGTCCTTATGTAAATCCTCAATTTGTCTCATGTTTTGAAGTTTAAACCTTGTAAGTTCAATGCTTTCCATTTTTTCCATCGGTTCTTTTCCCAACACATCACATACTTTGCGTTCATAATAAGCCAATTCAGTAAGAATCTCAGAGGGGTCTTGTAATGAACCGCTTGGTTTTATTTCTTTTTCGGATATAAAACCCATCTTATTTTTCGCCCTGGTGTATGCAACATACATGATATTTTTTTCCTGTTGTTTTTCCCAATCGTGTACTGCGAGTTTTGAAGGCATTGATGAATTACATAGGATATAGACATTTTCTGATTCAAGTCCTTTGGCCTTATGTACCGTTGAAAGACAAACGCCCATTGAATCTTCCTTGAAAATCTCTTGTATGTGCTTAATCAAGTCATTTTTTGAATCATATCTTTCCGAAAGAATCATCAGAGCGTTGATTGCGTCATATTTCTCCATTATATATGAAGATAATGTTGCATCCTCATAATCCAAACCTCTTGTCTGCATTAATTTGTTGCGCTCAGTGAAGAGATTATCAAACAGACGTACAAACACCCCATCCCTATCCAAATTTCTTGCCAAATCGTCTTGTTTTATCTTTTCCAATTCTTTTATAAGGTTTTGACCGATGTCTTGTCCTTTAATATAACAATTGACATTTTTTCTTAAAAGTTTTACATAAAGATTGATGAGAGGTGCTTTTGAACGGCATAGCACCATATCACCTTCCTTAATGTCACTTACGTGACAATTCTCAACAATGATTCCCTCTGGTGCATCTTCACGTGCAAAAATATCCTTGACAAAATTATTTGCGAATCTAATGATACTTTTTGCACAACGATATGAAATCGGCAATTCAAATATTGTTGTATTCGGATAGTTTTTCAGAAACTCATAGGCATCTTCAGAAGCACCTGCAAACTGGTTGATTGATTGAAATTCATCCAGAATGGTTACAAATCTTCCACCTCTTTTGATACATTTCAGAAATAATTGTATTGAGCATAGTGATGCATCTTGTGCCTCGTCAAAGTAAACCCAATCATATGTAAGTCCGATTGGTTTTAACATTAATTCAACAGGAAGCCAAATCATATCAGTGTAATCAATGGTTTCCGTATTGGTTTTGCCCCATTCAAGACATTTTTGTGTTACAACACATTCGTCAAATGAAACCGGTATGCTGTATTTCTGTGCGATATCGTTTATTTCCTTTTCGCTTTGTGCAAGGTTGAAACGAGAGTAGTCAATAAGTTTGGTAATATTGTCAATATATTCTTCCACTTGTTGTCTTGTACTGATTTCTCCATTTGTCGTTGTTAATTCAGCGATGTTTGACTTAATGTAGTTCCTGTATTTATATTCGTCAAGTTCAATATCAGAACCGAGATTTCTTTTAATCATCAATAAGCCAAGACTATGTGTTGTACGTGCCGTGCAGTTTGGCTTTGTCTTTAATTTTTCATTTAAATGGTCTGCAATTGATTTATTAAAAGCAATGAACAGACATTTCTCTGTTTTTGGGATTAATTTCATTGAAGCAATTGCAGAACTAGATTTACCGCTACCTGCTTTCGCTCTTATAAGTGCATTTCCAACACCGTGTTGAACCCAATCGAAAAATTTTTCCTGATATTCGCTTGGTATAAAATCAAATTTAACTTTTTTTGCCATTGTTAATCAACAACTATTTTATTCTCATTTTCATCATTATCGTTTGGAAGTTCCTCAACCCGTTGAATTGTGTGTTTTATATTAAGGGATGTAAATAAATTAAGAATTGAGAATTGTCCTTCAATACCTCTGAACAGTATTCTGTCACCTAAAACAATAATAAATTCACCAGTTTCCTCGTTTACCTTAATATTGTATACCAAGTCACCAAGTTTTTGTTCTTCATTTTCCTTGACTTCATTTGTGAAACTCTCTTTCAATTCAGAAAGTTTATCCATATTTGTATCCTCAATACGTAATGCGTCATATTTTTTAATATATTTGTTGAACGCCTCACCATTTGACGTTGCAGTTTTAAACATCAGATAATCGTCCGCATCCACATTTTTATACACATATGTTCTTCCACCTTTAAAGACAATCTTTAAAGTTTTGAATTTTGATGCTTGTGTATCATAGCATTTGCTATACACAATATTGCTGCTATCATACCAAACATGGTCTTGCTGATTGATATATCTGTTATAAGTAATCATTTTTTTTTGTATTATTTTGAAACATTATTCTCTTTTTCAAAGATAATGCAAATTAGTGACATAGCCAAAGAATGGGCATATTTATTGAAAATGTAATGATTTTGATTTACTATTATAATAGTAATTTAAGAAATGTTTTATGGCTGAGAAGAAATTTACACAGGAATTAAAAGAAGTTTTTGATTATATACAGAATACATTGCTGAAACTATATAATTCTGATAAAATCGGACCGGAATATTTCATATTATCCGTTTTGGAAAATGAGAAAACAATTGCATACAAGGTTTTATCTAAAATAATGCTAAATGATGTTTTGGAAAAAACCAAATTACATTTTTATCAATGGTTGTCTGCAAACACCAAGACATTTGGAATTATTAAAAAATATGATGCTGTTTTTGAAAAGAGCGTAACAGATGCTAATTTATTAAGCATGAGACAGAAGTCAAATTTTATTAATTCCGGGCAATTATTGTTTTGCATACTTAAAAACAGTGAGGAATTGAACAGATATTTCAAAGGATTGGGTGTTACGATTAACCAAATTAACACACAGGTTATTGAAGAGACGAACAATATGTTGGAAGAGGGTAAACGTCTTCAAGACGCAAAACAGTCTTCAATAACACCACAAAAGCATTTAAAGAAAAACAATGTTAAAGAAGAAAACGTAATAACACCAGTCGAGAAAATTGCAATTATTGACCAAGACTTGAAAATAGGAAGCGAATGTGAGAGGATTACCACAAACCTAAATAAAATGGCATATTCTTCACAATTGGAAAATATCTACGGAAATGAGGCAATATATAATGAAATTTTCACAGTGCTTTCAAAAAGGAATAAAAATAACATTGTCATTGTCGGTAAGTCAGGTGTCGGAAAAACCGATACTGTGAGAAATTTGGCAAATCTTATAGTAAGTGGAAACGTACCAAGTGCGTTTAAGAAAAAGATATTGTTAGAAATTGATTTTAATTCACTTTTTTATGGTACACAGATGAGGGGTGCTTTTGAGACAAAAATGAAGGCAATACAAGCAGAGATAAAGCAAAACAATAATTTTATCTTCTTCATTGATTCAATCGAGAATAGTATCAATAAGAATTTCAGTCAGAATGATGTCTGTGAATTTGTTGAGACTATTATGAAAGATAGAAACGTAATGCTTATCTGTACTTGCTCTGAAAAAGACTATTCAAAAACTATCGGTGATATACCTTCATGGGAAAGATACTTTGAGAAAATCACGTTGGAAGAACCAAATGAGGAAAAATGTGTCAATATTTTGAGACAACATGCGGAGAAACTTCAGATTTTCCATAATATCGAATACGATAATGAAGTGTTCGACAATGTTGTGAAACTTTCAAAAAGATATATAACAGAGCGTAGTTTACCAGATTCGGCAATTGATATAATGGATAAGGCAGGCGCAAAGAAAAGCGTTATTGACTATGAGGATGAAAAAATAGCAAAATGCAAACAAGACATTAGTACAATACGTAACAGAATTGCATTGATGAAAAAGAATCACAATGAGGAAGACAGTGAGGATTATGATAATCTTATCAAGAAAGAAATAGAACTGAACACAACATTGGATTTTGCTATGAAAACGCATAATCTTACCAAAAAAAGGGAAGTTGTCACACTTGAAGATATAAAGGAATGCATTTCTGAAAGGACAAACGTACCTATTACTAAATTAAGTACAAATGACAAGGATAAACTCAAAAATCTGAACGAGAGAATCAAGAAAATCGTCATCGGACAGGATGAAGCAGTTGACAGTGTATGCAAGGCAATCAAAAGACAAAGGATTGGTATCAGTAATCCAAATAAGCCGGTTGTATTATTTTTTGGCGGAACAACCGGTGTCGGTAAAACTTTTCTTTGTAAAACTTTAGCAAAAGAATTGTGGGGAGACGAAAAACAAATTATTAGATTAGATATGTCCGAGTATTCAGAACAAACTAGTGTAACTAAACTTTATGGAGCACCACCTTCATATGTCGGATATGGCGATAGCGGAAGTTTAGTGGATAAATTAAAAATGAAAAAAAATTGTATTTTATTACTTGATGAAATTGAAAAAGCAAACGAAAAGGTATATAATGTTTTTCTACAGTTATTTGACGAAGGAAGACTTACTGATAGTAAGGGTAATATAGTTGATTGTAGAAATATTGTTGTTATAATGACATCAAATATTGCAGCAAAAAAAATAATGAATAATAAACCAGTTGGATTTGTTGTTAATTTAGATGATACACGAAAAGATATTATTGATAAAGAATTAAAAAAACATTTTAATCCGGAATTTTTAAATCGAATTGATAGTATAATATATTTTAATAAACTTACAAAAAAAGACATTAAAGAAATCATCCTTCAAAAAATAAAAGAAATAGAAACAAGGGTTAATAGTAGTGGCTATTTTTTTGAAAAAGAAATCAAGGATGAAGATTTTATTTCATACATATTGTCTATGATGGAAGATACTAATGATTTAGGGGCAAGACCAATAGAACATAAATTGCAAGAGTTAATGATAGACAAAATTTGCGATAAAATAATAAATAATGACATTAAAATTGGCGAATTTTTTAAAAAAAGCGATTTCATAACCACATAAAATACTAATGTTATTATATTTTTATATAATAAAATAGATATGATAATTATGAAAAAGTTAACAAAGGATATTTTTATCAAAAGAGTAAAAGAAATACATAATAATAAATACGACTATTCAAAGGTTAAATATAAAAATAACACAACTAAAGTATGTATTATTTGTCCAGAACATGGAGAGTTTTGGCAAACGCCAAAACAGCATTTAAACGGACAGGGTTGTCCAAAATGTGGTTTAAAAAAGATTGGTGATTTATTTAGAAAAACAAGAGAACAGTTTATACAAGAAGCAATAAACCTATATGGGAGTCGTTTTATATATGATAAAGTTGATTATAAAAATAAAGATACAAAGGTTTGTATAATATGTCCTAAACATGGTGATTTTTATATAACACCAAGAAATTTCTTAAATGGTCACTCTTGTCCAATGTGTTATAATGAAAGAAGAAATGCAACAACTCGTTTTACAACTGAAAAATTTATAGAACGTGCAAAAAAAGTGCATGGGGATAAGTATAAGTATAATAAAGTAGTATATAAAAACGCACATGCAAAAGTGTGCATTATATGTCCAGAACATGGTGAATTTTGGCAAATACCAAATGACCATTTGATGGGTCATGGTTGTCCTAAATGTGCAAATCAAGAATCAAAAGGTGAGATGGAATTGTTTAATATTTTAAATAATAAAACAAAACTTAGTTTTAAACAAAGGACAAAAGAAATCATAAAGCCATATGAAATTGATATATATGAAGAACAAACAAAAATTGGCATTGAATATGATGGCATGGTATGGCATTCTGTACATTTTAATACAAAATATAATCTATTAGAAAAAACACGTTTATGTGGTAAAAATGGAGTGAAATTAATACATATATTAGAAAATCAATGGGTTTATAAAAAAAGGATAGTTATTTCAAAACTTTCAAGGTTGTTTAAAATAAAAGATTTTTATAAAGAAGTTACAAATGAAAATTTTTTGATAAGGAAAGATATACCTAAAAATCAAATAGAGACTTTTATAACTGAAAATAGTTTATTCGATGTCAAACAAACAAAATTTAATTTATGCTTAATGAATAAAAAACATGAAATTTATGCTTGTTTATCACTAAAAAAATATAAAGCACAATGGAAAATAGTCTCATATACAGAAAATATAAATTATTTAATTGAAAATTCATTTGAAATGTTATTAGCATATTTTCAAAACAATTATGAATATCAAAGTATAACAGTCAATGTAAATAGATTATGGATTACTGATATTGAAAAATATGTTAAAAGTGGATTTAAATTTGTAAGAAATATAAAGCCTCAACGATATTTTATAAATGGTGCTCATAAAATGTTAAAAACTGTTGATAATACACAAAAATATTATGAATTTTATGATTGTGGATATGTGGTATTAAAATTAGAAAGCAACAATATTGAGGACAAAATGACCGATTATATTATTGATAATGATATAGAAAGCGGACACATATTTAGCCTTGAAGAACTGTCTTAAACAGACAGTTTTTTTGTTATAAGACAATTTTGAACTATATTTGTAAAAGTTTAATACCTAATATTTATATATAATATACTTTTATCTTGATGACTATGGGAAAAACTATCATAATTGACGAACAAAAGGAAAGCGAACTTATCGGCAGGATATTCGAAAGTGTATTCTACCCTAATGTTCAACAGGTTCTTGATGTTGAAGAATATCTTAACAAGAATTTCAGACCAAAGAAAATATTGACCACTAATAATATAACGGGACATTCAAAATTCAAGAATGTGGTTGTCCAAGTGGTTAGCGGAGTTGAATTGGATACCCTTGATGGTGAGGAACTTTTAAGATTGCTTGATGATAAGTTCAATGATAGGATTAAAGATGACAATGATAGGAAAAAATTCTTGAGACAAGTTATTGATGATTGGTATACTGGAAAAATAAAAAACGGAATATTAAGTGTGAATCACTTATAGGAAAATGAAAAATGACTAAAATGGTTCTCATTGACCAACATTCTAAAGATATTTTTGATTAATTTCAATATATTGAGGAAAATAAGCAATGAGATTATCTTTTAAAATAACTTATAAATGAAAAATTTAAAAAAACAGACAAGAAAAATTTTATTTACATTAATCCTAATTATTTGCAGTACGTTTAAAGTAGCAGCACAAGACACCAATGTTGATTATGGTCGTTTGATAACTGCAATAGGAACGGTAGAAAGTAAACTAAATGACAAAACAGTAAATGGTGTACACGCAGGTTTCCTGCAAATTTCAAAAGTAACGGTTGCTGAATGCAACAGAATTAACAAAATTAAAAAGGTATCGAAAAGATACACATTACAAGACAGATTCAATCACCAAAAATCAATCGAAATATTTTATACAATTCAAGGATTTTATAATCCGAGCGGTGATTTACACTATGGAATACTGTTATGGAACGAGGGCTGTTCAGCAATGAAGAAACCCAAAAGAAAAACTTCTTACTATAATAAAGTAATGAACGTTTATAACAAGTTAACAAACTAACACACTAATTTATGTGAGAAACAATTTCTTGTTTCTCATTTTTTTTTTGTATTTTTCTTGAAAGAGATAATATTTATATATGATTTTTCAAAAGAAAATAATAATTTTATAAAATTTAATTAATAATAATATGGCTATATTAAAGAAAATTAATTTTGGTAATGGTGCTCACGATATTGCGAAAACCATTGTAACCGCTAAAAGTAATGGAGTAATGTTAGTTACTGCTCCTACCGGTGTTACTAATGAAAAAGATGAGCAAAAAGATTATCAGTATGAACTTGATGTTAATGTTGATGATTCTACCATCAAAAAGTCAGAAGGTGAACTTACTGTAGGTAATGTTCCTGCTGCACAGGTTACTGTTGCTGAAGGTACCGGTCTGAAGGCTACTAATGCACAGACTGCATTCAAGGAGTTAAAAGATGATATTAATAAGGTTATTTCTGACGGAAAAACATATAGTATTGTTGATGACACTAAAAATGTTGAAAGTCTTCCAACAAATGTTTTAAAACGTTATCGTTTACAGGAAACCGTTGGTTCAACTAACAAATTGCTTGGTGAGCCGATTGACATCTTAAAAGATAATTCATTGCTTGCGGCAAAATTATCAACAATGGATGCAACTTGGGCTGATTCTGCTATTGTAGATGGTACAGGCGCTGAAGCATTGGTTCTTGTTTATAAAGATACTAATGGTGATGCACAAGTTATTCATATTAACGTTTCAGCATTCTTGAAAGAAGCAGAATTTAACGATGGTCTTCAAGTAAATGGTGGTGTGGTTTCTGTTAAACTTGGCCAAGGTCTTGAATTTGGTGACGAAGCTGTAAACAAATCAATTAAAGTTAAGATTGATTCAACTTCTGAAAGTTTCCTTACAGTAGGTGATGATGGTGTTAAACTTGCTGGTGTTAAAAATGCAATTGATGCAAAGGTTGCTACTCTTAATGTAACAAACGATAACGCTGTTACAGGCCAATATGTTGCTGCTATCGAAGAAACTGATGGTGTTGTTGCTGTTAAAACACGTGCAAACGTTTCTGAGGCTGTTTTGAACAATTATACAAAGGGTAGTGATGCAACTGCTGTTTCTGAAAGTGATACTATCAATCAGGCAATCTCCAAGTTGGAAAATCAAGTTGTTGCTGCAAAGGATGCTACAACAGCTGCTATTGAGGCACTTGATAATGAAGATACTGCTGCCGAAGGACAAGTTGTAACTGCTGTTCCTACTGCTAATGGTATTGCACAACCAACAAAGGCTAACTTTGCTGACATTAAACTTGGTGGTTTCACACAGGATGCAAGTGCTACCGGTGAAATTGCTTCAACTGATACTCTTGCTGCTGCATTGAACAAGTTGGAAAACAAAATTGCTGCTGCCGATGACCATACTGTTGTAGAACACGCAACTATCAATACACACGTAACCGTTTCCGGTACTCCAAATGGTAATGGTGGTACAACATATACTGTTACAGAAAATGATATTGCTTCTGCACAGGCTTTGACTAACGAGATTAAACGTGCTCAGAAAGCTGAAAAAGAAATTGCTGATAAAGTTGGTTTAACTGGCGCAGAAGGTTCACGTACATTTGCTTCAACCACTAACTATGGTGCTGGTTCTACAAGCGTTGTGGACAACATGCAGAAACTTGACACCCAGTTAAAGAAAGTAACTGATGACCTTGCTAAAGTACAATACCAAGTAAACGGTACAACACTTGAGTTCTTTGGCATTTCTCTAAAGACTGTTTAAAAAAACTTGATAACGCAATGCAAAGTGTCCTATATTTAGAATAGGATGCTTTGCATTAAATAACAAAAAATTAAAAATAAATAGAAAAGTAGGACTATGGCAGAAGATTTACAGGAAGTAACAAATGTTATAATTGATACTAACGAAGCAACGCCAAGATTGGAGCACATTAAGTTGCCCAACGGTGTAAGTTACAAAATCGGTCTTAGTCTTGAGGAACAAAAATCTGTTATAAATGCTTTATCAGATTTAAATTATAATATTGGAGAAGTTAATAAGGATGTTGAAGAACTTAAAGATTCTGAACAAGTTGTAGCGGCAAGTTTGAATGATTTAAATTCAAGGATAGTAACTTTGACACAGGAGAATACTTCATTAAAAACTGAAATTGCAAATTTGAAAAATGAGATAGAGGCTATTAAGAAAGAATATATGACTTACTATGCAGTAGATTCGTCTAGGGGAATTGGTGAGAACAATACATATTCAGTAGTTAATGGATAATTTGTGGTTTAGTTTACTGGTTTCTTCAAGACTACAAGGCATGTTGGTAAAACCATATAATAACTTTGCTAAATAAAATTGACACATATATATGAACGAGTTATATTCAGAAGTTGAACAAACCAAAAATTGTTGGGATTATGGTGAAGGTGTCGGCATTATCGGTAAAAACAGGATTGGTACTGTAAAAGACAAGGAACAAGACGAGAAGATTGATTCTAATAAGGAAGAGATTGACAAGACAAAAGAGTCGTTAGAAGACAATGAAAACCGTGATGATGCTCAACAAGAACAGATTGATGCCAACAAAGAAGCAATTGAGCGTAATGATGAAGTTGACAGACAACAGCAGGAACAAATTGATGCAAACAAAACAGCACTTGAAGAGAATGAAAGTCGTGATGATACTCAACAAGTGCAAATTAATGAACTTAATGACAAATTAAATGAAAACATTGAGAGTGATGCTGCACAACAGGCACAAATCAATGAAAACACCACACAAATTATTAACAATAAGGAAGATATTATAAAAATTAAGGATGAACTTCCTACATTGGAAATTGAGAATACTACTTTAATTATCGGTAAGAAAGGTGGTTAATGAGATTAGTTCATATAGATAAACATAAAAGAGATAGTCAGTATTACACTTTCTATCTCTTTTTCTGTTATATGCTTTTTTGTTTTTCCAAACTTGATGGGTGCATACCCATTTCCCGTCATTTCTCTCCATTTCGATTTCTCTGTTTGCCTTTTTAAAGGCTTTGAGGAAAATCTCTTCTTGTGAAAGTTTCTTTCTTTTCTTTTTCTGTGTCATTGTTATATATAAATTTTAAGATTTTCGACTATCAGAGGGTTACATGTGATAAACTCATTACAACGCTCTTCTATAAAACTGATACTACCATCAACTTTTTCAACATATTCTTTTGCCAGATGTCTTGAACATGTTTTATATCTGATAATACCATAATCATTAAAGCATTTTTTATCTTTGTTCTGCCTCAGAATATCATCAATAAGTTCTTTGTCCCTATCATAATTAGTCCCGAAATCAGAATATTTAAGCAAATTTTCATTTTCATACAGAAAAATAGATTTTATAAGAAAGAAATCAAAGTTATATCTGTAATGGATAAGGAAATCCATTTTTAACTTATTCTCTGTAATGTTATCATTGATAATGACGTGTCTATCATCGAAATCTTGCCACTTTAAAGACGTTTCTGACGCATGATTTGATACTTCAGATACATTTGGTCTGACGATAAAGAAAACCTCACCAGAACGATTTAAAATGGCTTCCTTTTCGTTTGGAAAACGTACATCGTCAATTACGATGAGTTTGTCTTCTGAATAACTTTCTATTTCCTCAATCATTTTCTGTACGTGCCAATTCTCATTATATTTTCTGATAACGTCAGTTCCGATTACTTGAAGTAATTCTCTGATTGAGGTAATATGTTTGCCTTGCAGTTCGTTTTTGATGTCTTCAATACTGATATTGGTTCTTTTACTTATTATGTTAAACCATTTTTCGTCAGGAACAACATTAAATGTATAGCCATTATCTTTTTTCTCATTTAGTTCTTCATATGACATGTTCATCAGTTCACAACAGAGGTATTTAAGATAATTGGCAATTGTTATGATTACAGCATTTTCCTCTTGCTGTAACATTTTGCATAAACAAGTTTTACCGCTTCTCTTACGTCCTGCAAATGCGATTATATTATAGTTATTCTTCTTCATATAAAAAAGTTTCTTCCGTATCTTGATTAGTGTTATCTTCACTGAGGAATGTGTCCTCATTCTGTTTGCCAATTGTGTTTAACGATTTCAGAATATTTTTAAGCGATTCTGTTTCATTATTATATGTTTTCTTTTTCTCAGGCGTGTGTTCTACTATTATATTGTTAATCTTTTCGTCCCTGACTATTTTCTTTATGTGTGCTTTTTCAAGAACTTCATCATCAAATTCGAAACCTTTTTTAATTAAGTTAAAGATTTCCCCTTTAACCGGTACTAATTCAGAAACGGTTATTTTATTGTCCTTACCAACGTTTACAACGTCATCCATTCCTAATTTTATTTTCATTACTCATAAGTTATATTTTTTATTATTTTCTATTTTTAAGCCAGTATTTATAATAAGAAAAGCAGCGAACCAAAGTTTGAAAGTGTTATTAGGTTGGACCATCAACTTTGTAGTTATTAACGCTGCTTTTTTTTATTACCTTATGCTACTTTCTTGCCTAAGATTTCTTTATCCTCAACATATTTATTGACCATTTCCTCTGTAACAACCAATTTGATTTTCTTTTCGTTATATCCGCCATATTCAAACATAAGTTCAGCAAGGACTTTATCAATAACTCCACGCAATGCTCTTGCACCCGTCTTTTTTTCACTTGCATTTTTCGCAATAAGTCTAAGTGCTTTCTCTTCAAAAATCAAATCAATGTTATCAATCCACATCATTTTCTGATATTGTTTGATAATTGAGTTTTTCGGTTCGGTCAAAACTTGGTACATTTCTTCCTCTGTAAGAGGTTTTACGTGTGTCACAAGCGGAAAACGTCCGATAAGTTCAGGAATGATTCCGAATTTTTTCAAATCTTCCGTTGTAATGTCGGAAAGCAGGTCTTCCTCTTCATTGTCGGCATTATCATTATTCATTACGCTGTTAAAACCAATGGTTTTTTTGTTTTTGCGTCTTTCAATAATTTTATCAAGACCTTCGAAAGCACCGATACCAAAGAAAAGGATATTAGTCGTATCAACTTCTATACATTCCTGTTCTGGATGTTTACGTCCACCGTTTGGTGGTACTTGTACCTTATGTCCTTCAACAAGTTTAAGTAATGACTGCTGTACCCCCTCACCACCGACATCACGTGTGATGGAAGTACTTTCACCCTTACGTGAAAGTTTGTCAAATTCATCAAGGACAATAATGGCATGTTGTGCTGCTTGTACATTGAAATTACAGTCACGCAATGCTCCAAGTACACAATTCTCAACATCATCACCCACATATCCTGCTTGAGTTAACCCACTTGCATCGCTGATATAGAAAGGGATGTTCAGATATTTTGCAAGCATTCTGAGCATATAGGTTTTACCACAACCAGTTGGACCCGCACAAATTACATTACTTTTTTCAATTGTAACATCCTTATAAGGATTGTCTTTAACATCATTGGTGTAACCATAGATTGAATCACAAAAACGTTTGTAGTGGTTATAAACTGCCACTGAAATCAGTTTTTTCGCCTCATACTGGCCAATGACATGTTGATTAAGGTAATCATAAAGGTGTTTTGGTGTCACCACATTCATCAGGTCACGCATTTGTTTCTTAATCTCTTCAATCTCTTCCTTTGACTGTTGTTTGTTTGTCATTTTACTTTTTATTTTTCTGTTAGACATTAAATTGTTTATAAATTCTTGTGCAAAGGTAAGTTAAATTTTTGAAACTACCAAATAAAATGATATTTATTTTTGATAAAACGTCCTTTTTTAAGATAATTTAATAAATGACGCACTTTTTGCGTCAAATAACGTTGCAAAATACTGAAAAATGGTCAATGAATATATATCACGTTATTATCGTGACAAAGAAAATTTTAGAATAAAGGCATATCACAGTTCAAGAAATATATTTGATATGTGTGATATATTTTATGATGGGTATTTAGACCCAAAAGCAGAGCATAGAGGTGACTGCCCTTATGATGTCATATGGTTTACAATCAGTAATGATTACGACCACGGTTTTAGGTTTTCTTTTGAAATTGACCGGAATACTTTTGAAAAAATGGATTTCAGATGGATGAATGACAATCATCTTGTTACACCAAACAAAATAGATGTAATGGACAAACGTCTTAGGGTTGAAACAATAAATGGTATTTCAATAGATAAAATCTACGAACGTTTTTATGACGGAACGCAAAACGGTTTTAATGAATTTATTGACCATGTGTTTCAAATGAGTGACTATCAGTTGTCAAATGAATTATTTGTCATGAAGATTTTGCAACAATATGGTTTTAAGCGTTCTGATTATTTTACGGATGACGAATCACAGAATTTAAATGAAAAATCCAATAATAACATAGTTTATTATGGTGTATTTCTTGATAATCATTCAAAAGAAGAATTATATAGTTTATTGCCAAATGAATATGACAAGGTATTCTGTGACCATATGACTATTGTATATAAGACAAACTTTACACCCGATATTGTACGGTATTGTGAAGAACATATGGGTGATGAGTTTATAATGACTGCAACCCACATAGGTATATCAAGTGATGTCATGGCGGTAAAGGTAGATACTGAGTGCATAAGCGACAATCCGAACAAACATGTAACATTATGTACATTACATAGTGGGGCAAAACCGGTACAGTCTAATTATATCAAAAATTGGCGAAGATTGGAAAACCCAATCATTTTAAGAGGTATATTAAAATCATTTCCTTTCAATGTTATGGAAGATAAAAAATATGTAAGACAAGATATTATGTTAAATGCGACAGCAGGTGACTGTGCTGTTATGGGGGAACAGCAGATAAATGAAGTAGAGGCAGAAGATATCAATTTGAAATCTTTTGAGATACAAGACGAATTAAACCCCAAGTTTTGGATTAATAATAAAATCAATTCAAGGGTAAGGCTTAAACTTTTGGATTTGGCTGATGAATTTTATGATTCATTGAATATCAAATGGGTTAAACCGAAAGATATCGTTTTGACGGGTTCTATTGCCAATTATAATTGGTCAAAGTACTCTGATGTTGATGTTCATATATTGGTTGATTATAAAGAGGTGTGGAAAAAGACTGATTTTGTGCAAGACTATTTCGATAGTAAAAAGCAATTATGGTCAGAAGAGCATAAGGGTCTGAAGATATATGGTTTTCCTGTTGAAATGTATGTTGAGGATATAAACAATGATAATCCAAGCAGTGGTATTTACTCATTAGAGAAGAATGAGTGGCTTGTAGAACCGAATGATTTTCAGGATGCTGAGATAAATGAAGACAGTATAAAAGAGATTTCTGCAAAACTCATTACTGAAATTGACAATATTGATGAACAACTTAAAACGGAAAAAGATAACCATAAATTAGAGGTATTGAGTACCAAGATGAAAAAACTTTTTGACAGACTTGTAAAACAAAGAAAGGAAAGTCTGCAAAAACATGGTGAAATGGGTACATATAATATTGTGTGGAAAGTATTGAGACGAACTGGTTATCTCGATAAGATTTGGGAAATAATAAACAATGTCTATAACAAAGTAAACTCAATTAAAGAAAATGTTAATCCGCATATCTCACAAATCATAAATGAGATGGCATATGGTTTTACAAGATAAAAATTCAGAGTTTTACGTCAATTACCAAATCCAATTGATTTTTCACAAGCAGAACATACCGCACATTGGGGCGTTGATAGAAGTGAAAGGTCCGAAGCATATAATTTGCGGACAAAAGGAGAACCGGTTTATTCATTTATCGTTGATACAGGACATCCAAATGGAAATGAAATACATACGATAACAAATAGAGCATACATTATAATACAAAATGAAAAAACTAAAAAAGTGATAACTGTTTTAGCAGCAAGACCACAACAAATTAAAAGGTATTGGGAAAACCAAGGGCGTGAATTGCCACATAGTGATATGTATTTTGATTTAATTTTAAAATTTGCCAAATATAATAGTGGTGTTGGTTTGAACAATAAGTAATTTTTTTGGAAATTTTTTCGCTAATTGAATAATATTTATAATATAAAATAACTATAGTTAAAAACAATAAAATAATCATGATTAGAAAACAATCAGCAGAAGAGCAAATTGCAACAATGAAACACCTTATTAATTTTGGTGTGAATGAAAATAGTTCAAAATCTTCAAAGCCAATTGTAGAGTTTAAAAAGAAAGCAGCTAACGGTAAAACATATGGTATTGTTCGTGAATCTACAAAATTTTATATAATGGAAGCACCTCAGAAAGACACTGAAGTACTTGCAGAGGATTTTGATTATATCGGTGGTTTTAATAACAGAAAAGAAAATGAGTATAGTTCATACGCCAAGGCTTCAAATGCACTTGACTTAAAAATTATGTCAATTAATGAGGCTGTAAACAAGCAAGATAGGGTAATTATTGAAAAACCGGTAGAAAAAGCAGATTGGGAAGATAGCATTACAGAGAGTATGCGTAAAGAAATTGACCGTTTTAAAACCATTACAAGAAATGTGTCAAAAATTCTCAAGGAAGATAATGGTCATGGTGAAATTCCTTCTGAACATACATTACCCGAAGCACCTGCAAAGAATCCAAGTGAAAAGGAAGTTAATGCTCCTTATACAGAATCTGGTGTTGCAAATGGTGAAAAAGACTTCACAAAAGAAGAACACAATCATGAAACTGCCGGAGCACCTTATGACAAGGATGCAAAATCTTCAGTTGAGAAAAATATGCAATCCGATAAGAAACCAAGTGTTAAGACAGAAGCTGAGTATTTGACAAATGAAGAAACTTATGAACCAGACAATAATGTTGCTTCTGAGCATCCAAGTGGCGGTAAGGTTGTAAGAGTTAATGAAAACAAAGGTAAGAAAATTCGTCTTAAATTAACTGAGGAACAAGTACTCGCTTGGAATGATAATAAGAATTACATGGATACTTCAAGTGATACATATGTTGGTTCTTCAGACCCATTTACAGATGAACTTGGTGAGAAGAGTAATCAGACAGAGGCTGACACTGACCCAATTATCAAAGAGGGTAATGGTGATTCTGTTGTTTATGACCATCCAAATGACCAAGGCAGTCCTGCCCCCGGAACAACTGACGTTGAAACAGAGGACGGAGACCCATTTGTTGATGTTATAAGTGAAGCCGTTGACGCTGATGATGTTGCTGGTTTGGATGATGACGATGACGTTGAGGTAGAAGACAATTGGAATGACATTGATACTGATTTTGAAATTGTTCCAGATGATGACGAGGCAGCATATAATAATGATTTAGGTAACGAATTTACTGTTGACAGAGCAAACAGGGACATTCAAAGTTTGTTAAATCATGAGGATGATTATGATGATGGTTACTATGGTGATGATTTTGGAATGTACGAAAGCAAACGTAGCAAGAGAAAATTATCAGAAGATAAACTTAATGTTTTTGGTAAACACCCTGCTTGGCGCAAGCAACCAATGACTACACCTCCAAATAAGGAAGTTGCTATCAATGGTGCAAGAGAGTGGGATGATGAGTCAGCACAAGGTGAACAGCCATATGCAGAAAAAATTGGTGATAGTTCTCCTTATGATGAAGTTGTTGAGCAGGTTATGGAAACTGTTATCAGAAGACTTTTCGGCAATAAAAAAAAAGTTTAAGTGAACGTAAAGTATTAAAAGTGAGCAATGGTTCACAGAATACTTCTATGAATATGCCACCTATGGACATGCAACCAGAAATGGGTAATGACATGGGTGGTGATTTTATGCAACAAGGTCAAAATATGGGTCAAGGAATGCCAATGGATGACCAGATGGGTGAAGTACCAAATCAATTTGACACAAACTTTGATGCGGGTGTCGAAGCAGACGAGGAACAAGACCCAAAAAAGTATATTCAACAGTTGACAGGAAAATTAAGCCAAACTTTGCAAAAATATACAGACAACAATGGTCAACCAGACGTTGATTTGAACAAATATGTTGCAGGAATGATTACCAAACAAGCAATGAAAGGGTTGTCAGAGGAAGACGCAGAGGAAATTATTGACAAGGTAAAGGCTGACGAAGATTTCTCAATGGAAGATGATGGTGACGAAAATCTACAACAAGATATGCCACAAGACAATACGCAACAACAAGGTCAGGACATAATGCCACAAATGAATGAAAGTTTCAGACGTTTTAAAAAAAACCGACAGATAAAAGAAATTGTCAATGGTGTACTTGATAACAAGGTTGAAAATACTCCACGTCAAGAACCAAAAAATGGTGGTATCTACAGCACACGTCCTTATACAGCACCTTCTTTTTAAGTTAAAATATACTAAAATACAAAGCAGTCTGTAAAGGCTGCTTTTATTGCTTTTTGGAAAATATTTCCTTTGGCAACTATATTTATAAAGAGGAATAAACATATAATAAAACATAATAATGGGAAGAAAAATTCGTATTACAGAAGAACAGTATAACATGGCTCTTAAAGAGGGCGTAACTATCAATGCAGATTTAGGTGCTGCAAACAATGACCCCAAAAAAGCATATGATGCAGCGAAGACCGAAGCAGACAAACAAGGACTTAAAAGTGGAGAATATAATATTCAGTTCCCAAATGTACAGGAATCTAAGTTTATTACAAAAAAACAACTTCAAGAAAACAGACTTAAAGAATTGAAAAAAAATTCTGAAGTATTTACTTTAAAAGATTTTGCAAAAGCATTCAAATAAACAAAAAGAAAAAAATTATGGTTGAGTTACCAAAACATATAATCAAGTCACTTAGAACAAATAGGACTTCTTTGGGCGAACATCCTGCTTTTCCACCCGAAGAGGAAGAAAAATTTATTGTCAATCTTGTCTCCGATACCTTTAATGAGATTGTTGAAAATACTGATATTGAAGATGTTACAGTGTTGGAAAACGAATTGTCCACAATTATTGGTCAATGCAGAAAAATTGAAAAGGATAATATACAGGCACTTGAAGAATTATCTTATAAGATAATAACAGAAATGTTTGATATACCTTCGGATACTCTCAAAATGGAAGGAAAAATAGTTAATAAAATTGATACGTCAACAGAAAGACTTGTACCGGAAAAAACAGAGGGGTTTTCGTTTGACGATATTGAGGATATGAATTATTTAAGTGGGGAAATATATAAAAGGAGAATGCTAAATGCATTAGTAGCAGGTGCATCCATGTATTACATGAATTACATAGGAAATTATATTAAGGAAATTTTCGAAATAAATCCGGATTTGCCATCATTATACAAAAAAATGATAGACTATAATAATCTCTTGTTGTATATTTCCAAAGATACTTTAAATACAAAAGAAACAACTGATGGCGGTAAGGTAGATGTCACAATATCTTCAAAAGACGAATATCCGATTATTAAGGCAGAGGGGTTATTATTCCCTATTCTTTTTGAAGAAACAGTAAAAGGTATCCTTGAATTGGCTATTTCACATGGTTTACCAAATAATGTAGAAAAAGCAAAATATGTTATCAGTAAAGCTGATTTCAAGATTGCTGAAGTTTGGGATATGCGTCTGGGTTATGCGTTGTGGAAACTAATACAAGATGAAATATCTGAGTGTGGATATGATATTTTGGAAATTGGCATTAATTTTTTCCTAATGGAATTGTCCCAAATGGATACTGAAGAATTTAATTCAACATTAAAGGAAATTTTTGCAAGAACAAAAAAGGGAAAAAGAAATATAGATGAAATCGTTCAAAGGATAACTTACAATAAGGACAAGGATGAATTTGACGATTATATTAAAACAAAGAACGATTCAACAATACAAATCAATGATGATGAGTATTTTACACCAGAAGAATTGATTACGGACAATTATGGTTATTAAAAAATATTAATCCTAACAAAAAATGTATTTGTTAGGATTTTTTGTTTTCACAACACTATTTATATAATTTTCCAAGAAGATAAAAATACATAAAAATGTAGTGTTATGTTTAATATAAAAGAAGAATACATAAGATGTTTTAAAGATAAATCAAGGATATATTTTATTGAAAATTATCTTTCGACATTTAATGCTATGGAGAGAAAGGAAGTACCATTTAAACTTTTTCCAAGACAGAAAGCGTATTTGCATAGTTGTGCAGAGTATAACAATACAATAGCAAAAAAACATCGTCAAAGTGGTGTATCAACAATCAGTTCTGCATGGGCTTGCGGACAATGTGTGTTTGCAAAGAAAGGGTCACCAGAAACTGTACTTTGTATTGCCAATAAACTTGAACAGGCTGTTGAATTGTTAAATAAAATAGGTGCTTTTCTTGACCAAGTACCAAGATGGATGTGGGGAAGCGAGTTTTATTCACCCGACCCCGAAAGTCCGAAAAACCTTAAATCAATTTATGTTAAGAGAAACAAAAACTACATTGAGTTGTTCAATGGTTGTAAAATATACGCACGTGCTTCAAGTCCAAATGCAGCCCGTGGTATCAGTAGTGTTGGTATATTAATTCTTGACGAGGCAGCGTTCATCGCTGATTCGGTAGACGCATTTACTGCTGCTGTTGCTGCACAGAGTACAGTTAAAGACCCTAAGTGCTTAATGGTTTCAACACCAAACGGTAAAGACCAACTCTATTATAAGACATATATACAAGCGGTTAAAGGTGAAAACAACTTTCATGTTGTGGAATTTAAATGGTTTCAAGACCCAAGATATAACAGATATCTTAAATGGTTTAGAAAGAATGAAACAAGTGGTGAAACCGAATGGAATGTTGATACTGTTGTTGATAAAAGCGGAAATATAATATATGACGAGGAACGATGGAGAAATTTGGAAAAAGAGGGATGGACACCAACTTCTCCTTGGTTTGAGAACATGTGTAAATCATTTAATAATGATGCACAGAAAATTGCACAGGAACTTCTTGTGTCTTTCTTGGGTTCTTCTGATAATGTGGTACCAGTTGAGGTCATTGAAGCACAAGATAAACAAAACGTAATAAAAATTACCGATGATTGGAAATTAAGGGATGTTTTTATAAAAGATACTTGGATATGGGAAGACCCAAATCCTGAACATAGGTATCTAATGTGCATTGACCCGTCTTCCGGTAGCGGAGAAGATTCATCTTCAATTGAAATAATCGATGTTGATGCAATTGATGAAGAAGGAATACCATACTTTAACCAAGTATTGGAATATAACGGCAAGATGAATGGTGATGACCTTGGTGTTTTGGCAGATAAGTATGGACGTGTATATAATAATGCGTTGGCCGTTGTTGAGTGTATAGGCGGTTATGGGGACGCTGTTATATTAACAATGATGAAACTCAATTACCCTAATCTGTATTACGATGAGACAAACACCCTTAAGACTTATACAAATGATTATGCAAAAAAACTCTTTAACAAAAAAGACGATGAAAAATTGCCTGGTTTTAGGAGTAATGCTTTACGTATTCAGATGATTTCAAACTTTGTGGAGTTGCTTAAAGGAAATGTATTCAGAGTTAGAAGTGAAAGGGTTATTTCGGAACTTGATACGTGGATTTTCAAGAATGGTAGACCAGACCATATGGACGGTGCTCATGACGATAACCTTACTTGTCTTGCAATGGGATTATTTGTATTGCAATATTATATGCTCAAAACCGATAAATTGAAAAAGAAAGACAGTTCAATCGTACAATCTTGGGTGGTCAATAATTCAGAAAATACCGATATGAACACAAAACATTTAAGAAACAACGTCAATATGTCAAACAACAGAGAAATGTCAAGAAAGTTTAGCCCATTTGGTAATGATAGAGAAAAAGATTATAACAAGTTTGTCGTTGCATGTGTAATGTTGGGTGGTTACAAAGTAAGGAAATGATATCTTTGGAAAAAAGAGTGTTTTATTTCTATATTTATATAATAATGTATATGAATATGATGTATAATGGCAAATGAGAATCTTACAGTTTTTCAACGTCTTCAAAGAGTTCTTTCAAACGGAAGCACACAGAAAAACTATATGTCGAACAATTACAATATTGTTTCACCAAATACAAATTCCGATATAATTGCAACCGCAAATTCGAGAGAGGATTATGAGAAAAAATTGCTCCAAGCAAAACAACAAGCGTTATTAGGAAAACAATGGATTAAGGCAAATTATGATATTACGAATCAGTCTCTTGCAGGTCTGAATGACGTAAGACTTATGTATAGAGATGCTGATTTGATGGATGCATTTCCAGAAATTGGTGCTGCACTTGATATTGTATCCGAAGAAAGTACGTTTATCAATGAGAATGGCACAATGGTGAATATTAGTTCACGGTCAGACCGTGTTAAGAATATTCTTGAAGATTTATTTGTCAATCGTTTGTCAATACACACAATGCTTCCTATGATTTGCCGAAGTATGTGTAAATATGGTAATACGTTCATGTTGTTAAATATAGATTCAAAAAATGGTGTACTTGGTTGGAAACAGTTGCCAGTGTACGAAATGGAACGTTGGGAAAACGGACAAAATACACCTTATGCAACCCCAATGACTAATTTGACAACTGTTGATGAGAATGCGCCACAAGATACAAAATTTGCATGGATTGGACAAAATGATTATATACCATACAGGAATTGGCAGATAGCCCATTTCAGATTATTATATGATTCAATGTTCTTGCCATATGGTGTGTCTTATTTAAACAAGGCAAGAAGACATTTTAGGATGCTTTCAATGATGGAGGATATGATGCTTATCTATCGTTTGGACAGGTCTATTGAAAGACGTGTTTTTAAAATTAACGTTGGTGCAATTGACGAGGCAGATGTGCAGGCATGTGTACAAGAAATTGCAAATAATTTCAAAAGAAAGCCAATCGTTGACCCATTAACAGGACAAATTGATTTAAGAAAATCATTTATGAATGTTACTGAGGATTTCTTCATACCAACACGTGACGATAATGCAGCGAACCCAATTGAAACATTGCAAGGTGCTCAAAACCTTACGGCAATGGATGATATTAAGTTTGTACAGAATAAGGTACTTACGGCATTAAGAGTACCGAAATCATTCTTGAATTTTGAAGAAACAACCGGTGATGGTAAGAACTTGTCATTGCTTGACGTAAGGTTCACAAGAACGGTTAACAGAATACAACAATCATTATTAATGGAACTGAATAAAATCGCAATCATCCATTTGTATTTGAATGGTTTCCAAGACGATTTGAATAATTTTACATTAACAATGAACAATCCTTCTTCACAAGCAGAAATGTTGGAACTGGAAAATCTTGCAAAAAAGATTACAACCGCAAAAGACGCTGTTTCAGACCCAGGTGGTGGTATGCCTCTTACCTCAATGATGTGGGCTTGGAAACATATATTTAAATGGTCTGACAAGGAAATCAAAAAGAACCTTGAAGAACTTCGTCTTGAAACCGCATTGTCTGCTGAATTACAGAAAACAATGCAAATTATCAAGAAAACAGGACTCTTTGATAGTGTTGATAACATATATGGTGAACCAGGTGCTGAATACACTGATGACAATGGTGCTGAAGGTAATGATATGGAAGGCGGTCCGTCAGGCGGTGGCGGAATGCCTATGGGTGGCGGAATGGACTTTGGTGACGAACCATCCAGTGGTGATATGGATACGGGTGCTGAAGGAGAAATGGACATGGATATGGCGGCAGAGGAAAATGGAATTGGTAATGAAAGTGGAAATGAAATGTTAGATAATGGAAATGCAACAACACCAAACCTATCAGATTCATTACTGAGGGAAATGTCAAAAAAAGTTCTTCATGAAAGACAAAGAATAAAGAGTAATCTACTTACCCGTTCAAAACACTATGCTGAAATATTAGAGGATAGACTTGTAAAGGGGGTTAATAATGAAAAGAAAAATGTAGAAAAAGTGGATATTTATAATAAAGCATTTTTTCTTAATGAAGAAATGAACAGTTTGAAGAAACAACTTGAAAAGATTGATACCAATCTTTCTTCAAATAATGAATAAGATATTTATATTAAAAAATATATAGGAATAAAACTTTATAAAGAAGATATAAAATGGCAGATTTCAACGAATATTCACAAAAAGGTTCTACATTAATGCAACAGGCTTTGAAAAAATTGGCAGAAGGCGATTTTGAAGGGTTTGAAAAAGATAGGGAAGTAGCAAACAGATATTTTGATTTGTTATATCAATCTGTTAATTCAGAAGATGGAAAAATGACACAGATGTATGGTGAATCAAGAAATTTTGGGATTATATTCAATATTATTGAACAAAATATGAATAAATTGCTTGAAACCAAAAAAGGCAAGGAATTTATCAAGAAAGCATATAAAATGATTAAAGGCAATAATGTCTTAAATGAACAGTTCAAAGTATATGATTTTTTTGAAAAGGCAAATTATGTGGAAAATTCAAAAGAGTTTGTTAATGAAACGTTATCTATTATAAAAACTATTGACAAAAAACAGATAAAGGAAAACAATGAAAAACTCATTAAACTTATCAGAGACTACAAACTTGATGAGATGGTTGAAATTCCGGAAGAAACAGAAAATCTATACGAGGCAATAGAATATGTTTTATTGAATGAAAAGAAACTTGAAAATGTGAATAAGTTTATTAATGCAACAAATGTTATCACCGAGCATATTCAAAATGCTCAAAGAAATACAAATGTTGAAGATGACAAGACATTTAATAGTTTTAAAGATAAGATAGAAGCGGAAGAAAGCAAAATTAATGAAAATATCAATGAAGACGAAAAGAAACTTCTTGATACATTTATGAGTTCAAAAACAAACAAAAAGGAAATTTTTGAAAATTATAAGAAACAAACACTTGAAAAAATTAATGACACTATTTTGACTTCAGAAAACGAAGACAAAGAATCTTGGCAAAAAATTTATGAAAGTGTCAAATCAAAAAACTATTCTGATAAAATGACAGAAAATATCGTTAATTGCGCTGAAATGTTGGAAATATGTAATACAATAGAAGAATAATATATTTAACAATATAAGAATAATGAGAAATTTATTTAACGAGATAGTGAATAATGTAGTAAAAAACATTATAAACGAAGCAGATTTCAAAATTGGTGACTCCCTTGTAATTCCCGGCAGCGAATCAATGGGAAGAAAAATCATAAGATTGAAATATGGGATGAATCCTGATGATTTTGAATATATTGGTAATGGTAAATTCGTCTATAAAGTAAAACAGAAAAAGACAAACCCAAGAACAAAAAAGCCAAAATTCAGAAGTCAAGACCTTGGCAGAAAAGATGGCGAGACAGAACAGGAATACTTGGAAAGAGTAAGGGAAATTAATCCAAAGTTCGCAGAAGTAGAGGGAGAAATTCCAGGAGAAGAATGGAGACCAATTGTAAATAAAGGCAGATATTTCAGTGGTGATACTGACTATACAAAAGCATATGAGGTTTCAAATATGGGTAGAATAAGAATTATTGATTTTGAAGACCCAATGAGAAGCCGTATTTCAAGTGGCTATGATGCACCAGGAAGGAATGCAAGAAACTTTCATCTGGATTTACCGGGATTTAAAACAACACCACCTATACACACACTTGTCGCAGATGCTTGGTTGCCAGAACCAGAGGGAGGTATTGAAAATTATGATGTCGAGCATATTGATGGAAACTATCATAATAATAGGGCAGACAACCTTAGATATGTTTTAAGAAAGGGAAGACGTGGAAGAAAAGCAAATGCTGAAATACCAACAGAAACACCATTTGCAGAAAGTATTAGAAGAGCATTGAATGAAATGGATTTGACATATAATCAAAATCAGAAATATCACAGGCATTACAGATGATGATGAATTAAACACTGCATGTATGGAAGAAGACGCAGATAATCTCGCTTCAAATATTGTGAAAGACTTGCGTAATGAATATGGTTTTTATAACATTTATGATAAAAATGTTGTACTTGATTTTAATGTTGTAAAAGATTTACTTGAACAAAAATATGGAATGAAGTATTTAGGCTTCGATGAAGATACTGAATCACATTCATTTGCAAATGACAATTTTATTGTTGAAATTTGGTCAAAAGAGGGTTATCCTCGTCTTGCACAATTCCATCTTCAAAACATGCATGTGAATTACAGATAAAATATAAGAAATGCAGCCAAAAAGGTTGCATTTTTTTTTTGTTATTAAAAAATGTTAAAAATGTTTGGTTTTAACATCTTTTTGCATTATATTTGAGAATGAATTAATAAATTGTATTTAAATAACAATTTAATGTCAAGACCAAGGTTTAAACCTATTGTTTATAAATTAGAGAAACAAAATCACTTTATAACAAAAGTAAGTACAAATACAACGGACGAAAAACCAAACGTGGTGTTTTTAAGGGCAAAAGTAAGAATAACACCAATTGAACCAAAGAAAACATATGAACAGGAAGTTCTTTCTATAAAGTCTGATTTTGAAATATTTGCCAAAAATCTATTGGACAATCAACCGTCATATGACAAAAATTATATTTTTTCTATTGATGTTGCTGAGAAAAGCGTAAAATATAAGAAGACAAGTCATTTAAGATACGATATGTTCTTAAAACCAAAAGTAAAAATAACAATGGAAGAACATAGAAATTCATTGAAAGTCATTTCTGACATTTTGGATAATAAACTGATTCAATTATTCAGAAAATATAATCTCAAATGGCAATGAGTTTGTCGTTCTTGTTAATAATTATAGGCAATTATATAGGGTTTGACCCCGAATAACTCTTTAACATAAATATGCTGCTAACTTGAAAAGTATTCAAAAGAATGATATATTTATAAAAGAGAAGCAAGGCTACTAATCTTCGCCCCTTCTCCCGAAGTAGATTAAATCAACTTGCTCTTGTAAGTAATCAAGAATTTGATTCGTTCCAACTTCTGCTTTAACTCAGATTCAGTCATCTCTTTTCTATACATATTAAAATCCCGTATAGGGTTATTATCAATGCAGATGACGAACTTCGTAAAGTTGGCGCAAATTTACACAAAATCACTGTTATTCCAACGTGTTTATCAGTGATTTTTTCATGCCTAAATTTATAGCAATCGCAGATATTTGTCTACCATCATATTCCACAGATAGTCTTATAACTACATTATCTGAGTTACAAACTATTCTTGTATTCTTTTTGTAAATCATATTAAACAATTTTTGGCAAAGGTATATATTTTCTATGATGAAAATATTTATTATAAAAAAGTGTGTTAATATGAAGAGAATAATAGAAAGAGTTGTTTCGCAAACCATAAAAGAGCACATTAATGAAAACTTTTCAAGACCATCAATCCTAAAAGAGAACGATGGGGATGATATGGGTGTTTACAAAGAACTTGATGACAAGGTTTTTGATATTTGTTATCGTCACGGATTCAATGTTCAAACAAGAGTTGGCGATGATTTGGCATACTACGCATTTTTCATAGCAGATGATAGACAACCCAAAGTTCAAGAAGCAATACAATTATTAGAGAAACTTGGACTTAGAAAAATTAATAACGGAACTTTAAGTGGGACAATACACTATTACACAATTGATTTTCAATAAACAGATAATAATAAGGAAATAAGATAGACAAAACAAACAATTATGAAACAAACAATTAAACTTAGAGAATCCGAATTGAAACGGATGGTTGCTGAATCAGTGAAGAGGATACTTAGGGAATATGGCAGAGATATAGATGACGACACTTATTTCGGAGGTGGGCTACCTGATAGATACTCTGATGATTTTCCTCCTGATAGTGACAGAATTTCTAAAAAACAACTTACTCAATTAGATAAAATTACAGATATGATTGCTGATATTGCCAATAATGCATCTGAAGACACAAAACTGTTGTATCAAGCAATAGATAAAATAGATGAGTTTATATCAACATGTAAATAAAAAAAAAATAAACCACCTTACACAATTTCAGTTCACTCCAAGTGTCAATCAAATCAATGGACTTGTTGAATATATCAGAGAAACTTTCTGGTTCGGTGTTTTCTTGTGTTTCAAATGGAATTAAAAAGACCCCGAAGATTAATTTCTTCTGGGTCTAAAAGTATATAATCGCTTATAATTAAACACGTCATTTATTTGAGGTGTTTTTTATTTGTGTTTACACTATTTATAAAAGAATGATTATATCTTTTAATATGGTTTTATGAGAACAATATATAGCATAAAAGAAAAAGGACAATTAAATGAGATTAAGGCAGGACAAACAGGTCATGGGCTGCTTGTTGAACATGACGGACATGTCATAGCCAAAAAAGATACAATACAACAAATTAAGGAAGACATAGAAAACGGACATAAGTTTGTCATACCAGATGACTTTATTGTATCTGCCGTTTTTCAGAAATATGGTATCAAAAATGCAAATGGAAGAATTTATCCGGAAGATATTTTAAAAAGAGAAGTACAGAAGTATTTGGAAAATCAAGTTGCAAATGGCAGTGCTGTTGGTGCTTTGGACCACCCATCGTATTCTTCATTATCAGGACATGATGTTGCGCACAGAATACTTGATTTACGTTGGGAGGGTAGAACTCTTGTTGGTGAAATGAAATTGCATTTAAGTCCCGGTTATAAAAAATATGGCGTATGTTCAACAAGTGGCGATTTGGTTGCAAACATGTTGTTGGATGGAATTAAAGTTGGTGTGTCTTCAAGAGCAGTTGGAAGTGTTGAGGAAAAATTCGGAACGTTAATAGTTGGTGATGACCTTGAATTAATAGGATGGGATGATGTTCTTGAACCATCAACCTCAAATGCTTGGATTGGAAATGACATGTCAGACTTACAACAGTACATTGAAAATAACCAAACAAGAAAGGACAAAACGTTAGTTTCAGAAAAAATACAAAAAATTAATAAAATTTTGTTCTAAACTGTTTTAAACTTTTTTTGCCTTACTATTAAGATAAAATACTAAAACTGTGTTTTTTTTTTATATTAGACAAATATTTATATTATGAATTATTGCCTAAAAAGCAACTTTTTGCTTTTGAAAATATATTTATAATTAAAAAATAAGAAAATAACATACATATACAAATATGGCAGTTAGAAGCAAATACATTAAAAGTCTCATGGATACTAAAAATTCTCTCGATAAACAATATCAAGAGGTAATTGCAGAATCCATGAAAAATATTATTGGTGAAAATGCCAAAGAAGAAGTAAGAAGACTACTTAAAGAAGCAGAAGACGAGGACTCTTTTAGTGAAGAAGAGGTCGATGACGATACAGCTACTACTGACAAGGAAGAAATTGTTGATACTGACAGCGAAGTAGAAGACGGTTCTGAGGATAATGCTGATGATGCCGTTGATACAGATACTGAGAAAGTTGAAGACATGGAAAGCAGCGAGGCTGACCCAAATGAGGAAGAAGCCGATGATGATTTATGGAATGACCTTGAACAATGTAAGGACGCTGACGGAGAATACGATTGTAGAGGAATGGACGATGGTAAATTACTTAAAGTCTTAAAGGCTATGGGTACTGAGGATGGTATCCGTGTTATGTCAAATGGTGACGGTACTGTTAATGTCGAAGTTGATGGTGACTTGATTGATGGTGAACAAGAGTTTGTAATTGACATTGATGATTTCAGTGGAGATGAAAACGATGTTGAACTTTCAGTTGAAGATAGTCTTGATGAAGGTAAAGTGGATTTGGGTTATATGGACCATCCCGGAAATGGTGGATACCAAAAAGACACAGCAGTGACATTAGACCCAGACGAGAGTTTACCAACAGACAGAAAGAAAGTTGGACACACTTGGAATTCACAACTTAAAGATGCTTCTATCGACCACGGTAAAGACGGTGACAGACAACCATTTAACAAAAATGTTAATGAGGAAGTTGACGAATGTGGTACTATTTTTGAAATTGAACAAGACGGTGATGAAGAAATGATTGACGAAGTTATGACATGTGCCGAAAATACTCCTGTATCACGTGGTAGCAGCATGACACATCAGAACAGCAATCTTAAAGGCGGGAAAACTAATTTCCGTAATGGAAGGACTGGTGAGAAAGGACAAGTCAAAGGTACAGGTTACAATTCTTACAGTGGTGAGACCAATGAATCGGTTAGTTTAAAAAAGATGGTTAACAGACTTTATGAGGAAAACAAACAAATGAAGTCTATTGTTCCTGAACTTACAAAGAAACTTAATGAATCAATGGTTATCAATGCAAGCATGGGATATATTGTACGTCTTCTTAATGAGAATAGTACTACTATGGATGAAAAGAAACAAATCAGTGAGCGTTTCACTAAGGTTAACACACTTGAAGAAGGCAAAAAACTTTATGAGACAATCTCTAATGAACTTAAAAACGTTAACAAGAGAAATGATGTAAACGGTATTATCAATTCTCAACTTGCTGAAGGCAAACAAGCAAAGCAAAACCTTGTTGAAACAACTATGTACAAGTCACAGCAAGTAAATGAAACACTTAATTTTATGAAGAGACTTGATGCTGTTAAGTAACTTTTAAAAATTAAATGATATTTATAAAATAATAAGAAAATAAAAAAAGTATATTTAATTACAATATGCGTGAAATTTTAAATAGTAGTGTTTTCGGTAACATTGAAGTCGAGGCACAGAAAAAAATCAGACAAGACATTAACGAGCGTTGGGACAGACTCGGACTTTGCGAAGGTCTTGACGGACATTTGAAAGAGACTGTATCAACTCTTTATGAGAACCAGGCAAAGCACCTCATCTATGAGGCAACTGCTTCTGACAACTCTGGTTCTTTCGAAACTGTGGTATTCCCACTTATCAGACGTGTATTCAGCAAACTTCTTGCTAACGATATCGTTTCGGTACAGGCAATGAACCTTCCTATTGGTAAGTTGTTCTTCATCAAACCTGTTACTTCTGAGCGTGAATGGGATGCAGAAGACCTTGCTGACGGTGTAACTGGACGTCATTATGGCCTTATGGGTTATGAGCGTACACAACGTCATGACACTTCTTACATTGGTAAGGACGGTCAAAGACAAGAGGTTAAAGCCGGTGAGAAACGTAATCGTTTCTATCTTCCTGATGAGGTAGTAGAGCCAGTACAGAGCACTGACGATGATGGCAAACCAATCAGTCTTCCAAAGGTTACTCAGTATATGAAGAAGAGTCTTTATGACTTGTTCTATAATGACTTCCTCTTCGATAACTCTAAGGGTAAGATTACAATTAAAGTTGGAACTGCCGTTCCTGTACAAATTGCACCAGACGGTACATATGTAGAGATTGACAGTATGGCTGACTATCCTGTAAACAGCATGGACGGTTCTCTTAGCGCACTCATGCTTCAGGTTGGTGGCTTCTCTTCTTACAATGCAGGCCGTTTGACAGGTCCTGATGGTAATGAGATGGACAGCGAAGCATTCCTTGCTTCTTTGAAAGTTATCTCTGCTGAAGAAATTGATGGTGGTGACGATTTCACTTCTTTCAAGAAGGGTGAAAGTATTCCTTTCCGTGTTGTAACACAGAAATATGGTACACAGTTAGTTGACTACGGTGAGAATATCTGTGACGGTGAAGGTAAGATTTATATCGAACTTGACCTTACAAAACCTTGCAAACAACAGGGTAAGACTATCAATGGTTACATTGGTATTGACCCAGAGAAGGCTGCTGAGTTAGACCCAGATACCGCTTTCAATATCGCTTGGGCACAGTATGATTCACTTGAGTTAGAGACTGAAATGGGTGAGGTTTCATTCCAACTTACTTCTGCTACTGTAAGTGTTGAGGAAAGAAAACTCCGTGCTACTTGGTCTCCTGAACTTGCACAAGACGTTTCTGCATTCCATAACATTGACGCAGAGGCTGAGTTGACCGCTATCCTTTCTGAGCAAATCGCTGCTGAGATTGACCGTGAAATCCTCCGTGACTTACGTAAGTCTGCTCCTTGGAAAGCACGTTGGGACTACAACGGATGGCAGAGACTTAACACAACTTCTACAGTTTATACTCAGAAAGACTGGAACCAAACTCTTATGACTAAGATTAACCAAATTTCTGCACAGATTCAGAAGTCAACACTTCGTGGTGGTGCTAACTGGATTGTAGTTTCTGCTGAAATTTCGGCCGTTCTTAATGACCTTGAGTACTTCCACGTAACTGACGCAAACGCAGAGGCTGACCAATACAACATGGGTATTGAGAAGATTGGTTCACTCCAAGGACGTTACAGAGTAATCGTTGACCCATATGCACCACACTGGTCACTTATTATGGGACACCACGGTACTTCGCTCCTTGATACAGGTTACATCTATGCACCTTATGTACCAATGGCTCTTACTCCAACTATGTACAATCCATTTAACTTTGCACCTGTTAAGGGCATTTGCACACGTTATGCGAAGAAACTTGTTAACAACAAGTACTACGGTGCAATCCAAGTCGATGGTCTTGTATATTGGAATCCTAACGAACTTCGTTAATCGGTTGATAATTAGTAAGTTAGAAACATATTCAAATAAAGGGATTGAAAATTCAATCCCTTTATTTTTGTTCCTAATAAAGGGATATTTTATTTAATTCAATCCATTCAATTTTGTTCTTTTAATAGGTTTTTTTAACTATTTATATTTGGGTATTTTATAAAAATGTATTATATTTGCAATGAATTAAAAAGAAAACAATATGAAAAATAAGGTTGAATTAAATGAAGAAATGATTTGTAAGGAATATTTGGAAACCCAAATTGGCGTTGAAAATATGGCCTTAAAATATCATGTTGGTAAAAAGAGAATAAAGGATATTCTTGAGAAACATAATATATGTGTTAAAAAAAGAGGTGGTCAAAATCTGAAAGTTAACAATATTGTGAGTGATTGGCGAATCTGCAAATTTAAAAAGGTTGAAGGAAAACATTATATTGCAGTTGATAAACGTAATGGTTTCACCACAAAAGATTATGAAAACAAAGCTGGCGTTTTAACCACATATATTAATAAGGAATATAATGTTGAAATACCAACGTTATATTTCAGAAGAAGATATTATATGGAAACTGGTAACTATTGGTGGGAACAATGGTTTGATATTAAACTTGTGGATAATGCGGAGACAAAGAAATGTCCTTATTGTGATTGGGAAACTAATGATATTTGTAATAAAAGTGGATGGTTTGAGCAGCATATTATGAAAGAACATAATATGTCACCAAAAGATTATCTTGAAAAATTTCCACAAGATATAATTTTTTTTAAGACTTACAAAAAGAAAAAAGAACGTGAAGAACGTTTGAAATGTGAAGACGAGTATGTAGTATGTCCGTTATGTAATAAACGTTTTAATAAATTAACAGAGGCACATATGTTAAAATTACATGGCTTGTCATTACAACAGTTCAGAGAAAAATATCCACAGGCAGAAATAATGTCAAGGTCAGCAAACAAACAAGCTATGGATGCTATTTCTCTTGGCAATTTAACTGTGTCAAAAGAACGTTTTGTGTCGGTTTATGAGAGAGAACTTCAAAGTTTCTTAAACGAGAATGAAATCAAGTTTTCCCCAAACAGACAAATATTAATCGGTAAGGAAATTGATTTATTAATTGAAAAATATAAGTTTGGCATAGAATTTGATGGCTTAAAATTTCATACCGAATTTTTTGGAAAAAAGAATCATAATTATCATCTTTCTAAAACATTAAAATGTAATGAAAAAGGTTATGGCTTAATTCATATTTTTGAAGATGAATATGTTAAACATAAAGATATTGTTTATGAAAAATTAAAACATTTTTTACATATTACGAATGGTAAAACAAGAGTGTATGGAAGAAAATGTATAATTAGACAAATATATAAACATCAAGCAGAAGAATTTTTAAACAAATTTCATATACAAGGATTTATTGGCTCTACTGTATATTATGGCGCATTTTATAATGAAAAGATGATTGCTGTTATGTCATTTAAAAATGGAAATATTAAAAATAGCGGATGGGAATTAACAAGATTCGCTACCGACTATAACTATATTATCAATGGAGTTGGTGGAAAATTATTTAAATATTTCATAAGAGAATATAAACCACAAAGTGTTTTTTCTTTTGCCGACAGAAGATGGACATTAGATATAAACAATAACCTCTATACAAAATTAGGCTTTAAAATAGATAAAATCAATAGACCGGATTATAAATATTATAACGAAAAGGTTGACAGATATGAACGCATTCATAAGATGAGATTCAACAAAAAGTCATTATCCAAAAAATACGGCTTCCCGATGACAATGACAGAAACCGAAATGGCCAAGGAATTGGGCTATGATAGAATTTGGGATTGTGGTTTAATAAAATATGTTTATAGAAATCCTGATTATGTTGAAGAAAAATAGTTTTTAACAGATATTTATTATTAAATCAAATGAATAAAAGGAAATGTTAAAAATACCAGAGTTACCTATATATAATACTAAAAGATATACTAATTTTAGTCCGATAACTCCTGATGATATTAGACCGGGAGATATATACACCAATGATTAGCTGTTTTTATATGTGTCACATTTCTCATTCAATAAAACTGCTGGTTATTCAGTATGGGATAAAGAAGGGGAATATGTCGGTACTGATATGTTCAGTTCAGGCAATATATATGCAATTGTTACTTATCTAAACAACAATAATTTCAGACCGCTTGATTACGATTTGGAGGTTGTTGACCCATTTAACACAGATAGAAGACTTTTATTAACACCTAATGGTATAAAGAAAATAAACAATGTAGATGAAAAATATATGAGAAAAAAAGTCAGTAAACTAATCGAGAAATGTATTAGGCAGATATTAAAAGAAAACGTTAATGCTGATTTTGACACAGATGATGACGAAGAGTTATCCCCATTTGAGGAATATGAAAAGGATTATCCGAATGATAAATTTGATGTCTCAAATATGACACCTGAGCAATTGGCCAAATGGTGTCAGAATGTCGGTGATTTCCTCTACGTATATGAAGGTTTAATGGGTTTAAAGATAATGGCTGCAAACGTTGATAACATTGTAAGTGATATTGTCGATGACTTGTATAATTGTCAAAGAATTGAACCAACACATGAGGTTGATTATCTTTTTTATTCAAGAGAACGTGAGTTTGTAAACGATTATGTTTGCATATTCAAAATCATAGGTACTAAGGATGGTGATTATTATATCGTCTATCAAGAGGATAAATTCAGAGGTAATAGTTTTGATTTAGATGAAAGTAAAAAGCACCTTAATGAGAGTTTCAATTCAAATGAATTGAGAAATTGGTTTAAACTTCATGGTGGTGTAATGAAGACATTTGAAAAAGATGGTTATCCTAACATGAATGTAAGGCAAGATGCATTAAGTGACGTGAATGACAATGATATTTTGTATTTGGAAGAATTTCCGTCATATAATGAAGCGGTGCGTAAAATGAATAAGGTTAAAAAATCTGATTCTTATGGAAGACGCAGTGATTATGATATGAAATGCTATTTTACAATATATAGGGCAAATGACGGAATGTGTCTTCTTGTAGGAATTGACAGGAATAATATTGAAACGGGTGTTACATGGGGTGGTGAAGTTTCAAAAAAAGGTTCTGACAGACATTGGAGAGACGAACGTAATTTACGACATAAATATGGTACTAATAAATATACTGACGATAGTGACACATATTATTATAGTCAGAAAGGTAACGATTTCGGTTTGAAAACAAATCACCAATTTAAAGGAATAGCCAAAGATAATGCAAATATAAGAAATCGTATGTCTGATGACGAATGGAATAAATACCAAAAAGATAGGGTGAATGATATGGATTCTTATTTACGGAAATATTATGGTAAAGGCTTGAAAGAAAACATTTCAAGAATTGTTAAAACCGTATTAAAAGAAAGTTTTGAAGAACAGTGGTAAGAAGAAATACAAATCTTCTTTGACGGTCTTAAAAATGGAGAGGCACTTATTGATGGTGGATATGTTGCCGTGGAATGGGAACACAATGAGAGTGACCCAAGATTCATTTATTATAAAGAGGGTGAAGACAGATTGACGGATGACCATTTTTCAATGCAACATAGTAGAAGATTATATTTTAATGAAATCAAAGAAATACAAAATTTAGCAAAACAAGTATATGGTGTTGATATATACATACCTGATGATGAATATTATGATGAATTAGAGGATTGGGAAAAATAAAAACAAAATCTTTATTTAACTAACAATGGCAATAGTAACAAAAACATATATTTCAAAATCAAATACAATTATTAAAGACCATTGCAGCAATACCGGTTTAAATCCTGTAATGGAGCTTAATTACGGCCATATGCTTACACGTGGTATTATCTTTTTTGACCATGAAAAGGTAAAAAGTATGATTGATGACAAAACATATACTGATATGAACAAATTGAAACATGTTCTCAAAATGACTAATACCGCTTCGTTGAATAAGTCAGACATTCACAGACCTTGTACAAGTATATATTTTAATGATTTAAAAGAAAGAGCAACGTCTTTTGATGTCATTTTCTTTTTGGTAAATAAGGAATGGGATAGTGGTATTGGTTTTGATTATGTGAAAGATATGCACAAAGATGAACATCGTGCTTATAAACAAGATGGTTCTAACTGGTATCAATGTAGAAATTATTTTCTTTGGGATGAGGAAGGCATATATACAACTGATAGTCTTTCCAAGGAAATGGATAAATACACTTCGTTAAAAGGTAATTTATCAAAAATCATAATCGGACACCAACATTTTGATTATGGCAATGAAAATATTGAGTTTGACATCACGGAAACTTTCAATAAGTTCATTAATGGAGATTTGCCAAATTATGGAATTGGTATCGCCTTTGCACCTTCATTTGAGGAAAGAATAACTGATAAGTCGCAATATGTTGGCTTTTTTACACAGCACACACATTCTTTCTTTGAACCATATATTGAAACTACATATAACGAAACAATAGAAGATGATAGGAGCAATTTTTATTTAGATAAAGACAATAAACTGTATTTTTATGCCTCTGTGGGCAATAAATATGTTAACTTGGATGAGTTACCCACTTGTATCATAAACGGCTCTCAGATAGCCTCAAAACAAGCCACAAAGGGTATTTATTATGTTGATGTTAATCTTTCCTCTTCAGAATATGAGATTGACACAATGATATATGATACTTGGACAAATCTTTCATATAATGGTAAGAGAATACCAGACGTTGAATTGTCTTTTGTAACAAAAGCACCAAATGGTTATTTTTCATTCGGTTTGCCGACACAAGATATAGATGTAGATTTCGTACCTTCGGTATATGGTATTAATGACCATGAACAAATTAAACGTGGCGATATAAGAAAGATTGGAATAGAATGTAGAATACCTTATACAACGAATCAGTTACGTTCTGTTGAGGGTATTGATTACAGATTATATGTAATGGAAGGTTTGAAGCAATATGATGTCATTTCTTGGACAAAAGTTGAACGTGGCTATAATGAGAACTATTTTCTAATCAAAACAAATGAACTCATTCCGTCAAGATATTATATTGATTTAAGAATACATAAGAATTTGGAACTGATTAATCATCCAAAAGTATTGCAATTTGATATTATCAATGACGTTACTGATAACTTAGTATAAAAGCAGTCCATAAAAGACTGCTTTTTTTTTTGGTAATGATATACTTGTTGGTACAAGTTATTAGGAAACCACATATTGAATAAGTGAATATACATCCTCAAAAACAACTCGTTCTAACACTTCATCAAAATAAGCACCGTTTGGTAATTCTTCACCTTTATAGTTACATCCAAAACCCGACAAAATCCAACAGTTAAAATCTTCGTCATAAACAAATGGATATTTTTTCTTGACCATACAGCCCTTGAAAATAATTTCATCATCTGTATCACCTTTGTGATATGCTCTTACACCATCCGTTTTAATAATAAAACCACAATCACCATAACCCAAATCATCACCAAGGTATTTGTTGTCTATTGGAAGGGCGAAATTCCATCCGCTTGTACGAGGCGGCTCATAGTTATAATAGTGTTGCGAATAAGCAAGTGCATCATAGTCTGAAACACCAATCCTAAATCCTCTTGACTGTATTCCTTCATAACCTTCCAAATTTGTATAATGGATTGCCCATACATTATGTACTATACCTTTTGGTTCAAAATAGTTGTATGCCTTATATTTTATATTTAGATGCCCTTTTCCATATTGTCCACCATCATAAATGTCATCAGTCGGTTCTTGGGAAAGATAATTATATAAATCAATAAGCATTTGTTCTTTCTCTTGTCTACTTTTAGATTCGTTTAGTGCTATTTTTTCCTCATTCAAATACTTTCTCAAGCATCTATCAACACACTCATTTATTATACTTTCTAACCTTGTATTCCTACTTTCGTTAACCTCTTCCTTATAACCATATTTTTGAGCAATCTCTTCATCAGACATTCCCATCAAATATTCATCTATTGTAATCATAGGTCTTTTCATAAATTATTTAATATAAATATTTATTTTTCAGTAAAAATCAAGCAGCAATACACAACTGTCAAGTATCTGAAGGAGTTATGACAAAATATAAAGGCTGTGTTACATTATGTCATGCCAACAAGTATATCATTGCCTTTTTTTTAGTTTATCCTTACTGAATTTGATAACATTTCGTCTAGATTAGTGTTTAAAACATCTATTTGTGGTGTTGTAAAGCAAGGCGGGTCCATTGCAAACGGATGTGTATGTGTTCTGATTACCTCAATAAGTTGTTTAAGAAACTCAATCAATTCGTCACCATAAGGAAGCGGATGCGCTTTCTCCAATATTTTAACCAATTCTTCATCTGTTATGAGAGATTTTCTGTCATTAAGTGTAAAAGGTGTTTTCGAATCATGTGACAGTAAGTTAATTCTATCTGCTACAATGTTTATAGAAGAAGCAAAATCATTTTTGTTGTGGTCTTTTAACTTCTTATATTTCATTTGAATATAAGATAAGTCTTCACGATTGAACAGAAGTGTATTTTGTGGATTGCCATTCGGTTCACGCTTGAAACCGCATCTTAATCTTACTTCATTATCCTTTAATATTAAATCAGCATTTTGTCTTCCTTGTATCGCAATATCCTCACGGTCAGGATAACTACCCTCATTATCGGGATTTAAGTCAGGTCGTGGTAGCGGTTTGACAATTCTTCCATCATCCAAAATCGAATGTGCGGAAATGAAAGAATCTTCATTCAATGCATATTGTTGTGATATAATCGGTCCAATGAACCAACGTCTTCCTTGTGTGACACCCAATCTATTTGTGATGATTAATACAAACTCACCAACTTTTGGATTTATATGAAAATGTTTGGGCATTAATGGATAACAAAATGGCAGTTCACTTAATTTCAAGTGATTATCTTCCGGGTCAAGTCTAACTTTAATTCTAAGAGCACCCTTATCGTCAATTACCGACAAAACTTCACACTCTCTAAAAATTTTATCATCAGTTGGCTGCATTTTAATTAATGTTTGAAAAATTATTCTATTATTCCCATAACGTTTTTAGGAATAGCTTCTGATTCTATAACACATGTGACACGTGCGTTATCTTTTATTTCTTGAATTATTTCTTCACTTATGATTCTGACAAGCTGATTTATTTTATTTGGAGAACCATCATTATTAACACCTGTTTCAATTCCTGCTTCTGGCAATCTTTTTATAATGGAACTTGCCAATGCAATTGCCGATAAACCCGGACGTTGATAAACTTCACAAATGAGCAAGATTGGTGGAATGATTTGTAATGGTGCTCTAACAGTTGAGAATGCTTTTTCAATACCGTTTGCTATTTTATTTATCCAACTCATAAAAGTAATTCATTAACATTCATTATTTTTAGGTTCTTCTTGTTCTTCATAAATATCGCTATAATCGACATTATCCACATTGAAATCAAGACTTCTTCCGTGTTTTCTGAAACAACCAATCAGACGTTTTATTAATCTTGCATAATATCTTGCTTGTTCAACACTTAATTTAATTGTTATTTCTTTTACTAAATCACCAATTATAATCATGATTTCTCTCATGAGATAATCTAACAGTTGGTCACGTATTGAACGTATTAAATCAGCAATGAGTTGTTTATATTGTCCAATAAAACATTCAAGGTCGAAATTAGTTTCTCTGCCAATAATTTTAAGATTAATTAGAAGTAAAAGATAAACTTTTGGAGATAATACACTACACACAATAACATATGCAAGACTATCTAATAAGTTTTCAATAAAATTCATTTGTATACCAAAATTGACCTTATCAGTTGATAAATAACTTGTATCAGTTAGTTCTTTGCTTAAATTGGTTATTGTACCTTCTATTATTGTCTGTATTGTTTGTTTATTTGAATCTTCGTTGATTTGATTTAAACTATTAAGTATATCTTCTGCATTTATTTTTACTGCACTTGTTTCGTCTCCATTAATTGTTAACAAACCTGCTTTTCTAAGTTCTGCTTGTCTTGACATTGCATCATAATCATCATTGGAGAAAGTAAAGAAACAGTCAGATACAACGAGGTCATCACTTTCAGTTATCATATTTACCATTTTTTTAATCTCATTTTTAATGAGCAATCTTTTATAACTGAAATTTAAATCAATGGTAAGACAAGCCGTAAGTGAATCTAATAAACGTGCGGCAAGTGATTTTTCATCAAAGAGTTTCAAAGACATTATATAATCAATATTAAACTCTATTAATGATTTTCCATAGTAGTAATTTCTGTTTTTATCTGAATTTAAAAATGGAAAAAATTGGTCTCTTGTATTTTCAAGTTGTGCCTTTATTGTTCCGATTTCAAATTGTAAACGTCTTTTCGCTGCATATATTTGTTCTCTTCTGTTTAATAAATCATTAATATCATTTTGAAGTATTTTTTCCTTGTTGTTTAATTTTTTCAATTGTTTTTTGTATTCATCTTCGTCAATGTCACCTTTTGAAAAATCTTCTTCCAAAAGAAGTTTATCTTCTCTGATTTGTTGAATTTTAAAGTTTTTATTTTCAATCTTATTTGAAAATAAAGTTATATTTCTTTCATTATCATATATATCTTCTTCTTTGTCTTCTAATTGATTTATTATATTTGTTTTTTTCTCACGAACATCACCAATAAAGACATGAAGACAATTATTGTATGGTGTCTGTAATTTATAAGCCTCACCATATGCGTCTCTCAAATTTTGTGAATGTTCATAATATTCGAACGTGATAATACCGTCTTCTTTTTTGAGTTTATTATAGTTTTTCCTATAATTTTCTATTATTTTGTCTAAACGTTCTTTCTGTTTATTATACTCTTCATCAGTTATTTCATTACTATCGTGAGCCTCATTAAGTTCACTCAATGGAATATCGTAATGCTCTCTTATATCTTCTTGACTTGGCTGTGAATTTTCCTCAAATGGATAGTCTGGTCTGTATTCATCACCCTTTCTATATTTTTTGGGCTTCCAAACATATCGTTTATTTGCTTTATTTATCATAAACCAAATTAAGGCATCCATATCGTCAGATTTTATCAAATCGGAAGGATTTTGTACTTTTTTAGGTTTTGGTACTTCAATAAAACTACCGTCATCAGTCATGGCAAAATCAGTTTCTCCTTCATTAATAGTAGGTTCGGTGTCGAAATAAAAATACTTGCCAACTTTATCATATGGGGAGTATTTCAATACATCTGCAATGTCAATTTCTTCAACATTAAACACAATACCATTTTTTAAAATATCTTCAGTAAAAAATGGATTAACCGAACAAGATATTATATCTTTTAGTTTTGCAATCAATATACCTTTAACAGCAGATTCAAGAATTGGAAGTTCATAAGATATAAATTTGGCAAGTATACTAATAAGTTTATTATATCCTGTTGTTGTCTTAAACAAATCCATCAAAAAAGTAAACGGATTTGTTGAAGTATTATATGATAACTCAGTATTACTGTTATTTAAATCCGGAAATCTGTTAAGAATTGACATTGCAGCATCAATTGTTGCTAATGCTTCACTTTTTATTTGTTTAATGTTTGCCATTTTATTTCAAATGATATTTTTCAACATTATCGTCTTCTTGTTCACTATTGTCAACCAAAGCATTTGTAATTTCTTGCCAATCAGGAATTTCTCCTTCGGCAACTGCCATTTTGACATTACCATTGAACTTTAAGATTTCAGACATAAGTTTTGCTATATCAAGTTTTCTACCGATTGCTTTGTCTTTGTTACTAATATAATCGTTCATTGCTTTTGCATATTTTGCCTTTGCATCAACGATTTCTTCCGAAAGTCTTACAGAATTTGACAATTTATTCATTTCATTTTGTATTTCTACAATATTTTTATCCGCCTCGTCATATAACTCCTGTAATAATTCTTCAATTTTTTCTGCGGAATTTAGTTTAAGTTTATACTTTTTTGAAATTTTATTAGCCATAATAAAAAGATATATTCATATAAGATAATTAGTCACTTATAAGTTTTTCCTTTGTGAAAATATATAATTCTTTATATTTTTTCATACCTTCCCTTATATCTTTCGTTGGAAGGTCTGTATAATCACGTATAAATTGCAAGACACAAGATTTGTTAAATTTTTTACTTCCAAGATATTTGAATATTTCTTCCCAATTTAACATCATTTCCAACAGTGCATTACCAATCTTTGTTTCATTTTCATTTAATAGATAAGCATTTTCTGGTAAAAGTAATTCTTGTAGTTGTGAGATTGTGTTGTTTATAAGTTCGGTATTAAATTCTAATAGTTTTTTCTCTTGGTTCGTATCTGTTCTGTTATCACTTTCATAATTTGGATACAACAAATCATATGAGATTTGTTTTTGTATTCTTTTAGAATATTGTGTCCTTTTCAAAATTAAATAATTTTTACAAATAGTTCCGCAATATGAGTATGCCTTATAATTTTTCGAAGAATCGAAATTATTGATTTTTGTTATAAGAAATGACATTGTATCATAAAAAGTTTCTTCGAAATCTTCATCAGGTGTGAATAAATTATATCTTCTGATTATACTTTCTATCATCTTAGTAAAAGGATAATACAGTTTTTCAGCAAAAATTTTATCTCTAAACTTTTGGTCTGTGCTGTTTACATAATCAACAAATGCTTTTTCTTGTTCTTCTCCGAAATAAATCTTTTTATTTGGGTTTGGCTTACGTCCTCTTTTTTTTGAATGTTGCAACTTATCTGAAACAGTAGATGGTGTTTCTACTGTTTCATTTTGAATTGTTTTTTCTTCATTCATTGGTGGTAACATAATACATTCCATAGTTTATTTTAAATCTTCTTCTTTAATATTAGAAATACCTATTTTTCTGTCTTCATTGAAAGAACATTCAATTTTTGCCAAATCAAACCATTTCTTTATGTCTTCTCTTGTTATTTCTTTATTATATTCGTCAGTAAGACTACCTTTTCTTCCGATTACATGCATATATCCCTCTTTTGGGACAACAAATATTTTTAATTCTTTCTTTGTTATTCTTAAAAGTAATTCATAATTGAAAGCAAGTTTGATTGATGGTTTAAAACCTCCGACTGTTTTGAAATCATTGGTGTTAAAAATACCACCAGTTAAATTAAATGATGGATAATCTTGAAGACAGTCATAATCTAAATATCCAATTTCATTTGAAAATGAACTTGTCCAAGCGATTTCATTAATATACTGAAATTGTCCAGGTGCTTCTTCTGACCATATAATATTAATTGGTAAAAATAAACTAACAGACTCATTTGTGTAAAAATAATCATGTGCCATTTTAAACCATTTATCAGTATAAACATCATCATATTCAAGTATTGAAAAATAATCAGTTTCAACATTTTTTACTGCATGGTTTATTTGTGAACAGAAATCAGTCTTTTCATTATTTCTGCAAGTATGATAAAATTCTTTTTCGCCAAACTCTTCACCTAAACTTTCAAGTACTTCATTTGGTCCAACTACCATTGGTATAAGTTTACCAAATGTATAGTTTTCTTGGTTTTTCCTAATGCTTTGGAACGCATTTTCTAACAAACCTTTGATTGTATTGTCAAATTTATGTAATGGTATAATAATAGTAATATCGGTCATAATTAAGAATTTTTATTGTTTATTACAGTTTTTATTTCCTTTAATTCGTTAATTCTGTCATTAATGTAACCATTAATAATTTCATTAACATTATTCTGATAACCTTCAAATGTGTATAGATTATCAACATTATCCATGTTCTCGCATAGTGTTTCAGGGATTCTATCTTGCATCCAAGAACCCAACACACGTGACAATATATCAGGAATTGTATTTAAATCATAAGTCCAAACGCCATTATTAAATAAACCATTTTCATCACCCATCCATTCTGGCATGTGTTCTGGTACTTTTCCAATAACAATATTTCCCGTTTTAATCGCCTCAATTGCTGAATATCCAAATGGTGTCTCATTATCAATCCATACTGTTATTGCAGATTCTTGTAAAAATTCAGCAAAAGTCTCTTTTGGATAGCCTCTTAAATCTCTAAACGAGATAAATTTATACATTGGATATTTCCAATAAAATTGTTTCATTATTTTATTTACATCTTCAGTCTTTTTAGAAATAATGTTAACAATTAGTTTCTTAGGTTTAATTGGTTTTCTAAAAATATTAGAAATATAAGGATTTAATATCTTAACATTTACATAAGGGAATACACTACTAATTAAGTCACCTTGTGCTTTTGTATTGGCAATAACATCATGTATACCATAAGTTCCCCATTCATCACTAAATGGTATAAATTCTGTAATATAATCGTAATTGTGTAAGAGTACAATACGTTTGCAAGGGGCTTTATATTGATATGTTTGTTTCATTAAACTTGAAAATACTTCTGGTATAAAAAGAAAATCAGATGGGCTAACAGTCCATTCTTGTTTTGATATATTCAAATGTTCCAATTGCATATATTCTTCGCCAAGCCATTCTCCGACACCAGTAAACACTCTTCTTTCATCAATTGGTTTTTCCTTACGTTTAAGTTCTTCAAGTTCTTCATTATCATATTCATTCTCCAACTGATAGAGCATTTTAACTTTATAATTTTTGTCATTAAGTGTTTTTGCCAACTGATATATATATTGAATACTACCATTAGGTACATTTTTACAATCAACAACGAAGAAATAAAAGCAGAAATCATTAATTTCTAACTTTGAAATTGCCTCGTCTATTCTTTCGAGAGCCTTTTTATCATTACTATTCATTTTCGGTTTTGGTTAATTCAATTATTATTTTTTTATTTAACAACGTATTAAATGCTATTTGTTGTGTAAACGATAAATCAGATACATCACGTGTTATTATACGATTCATATCATCAGTATATGTTGTAAGTAAAACAGTTAATAAATTACGTATTAAATCATAACGAATATTATTCATTACGTCATTAAGTGAGGATTTGTTTTCACTTATTTCTTTTTCAACAACATCAACTTCATCGTCATTTGTAATTGGATAAGACATTGTTGTTACTGTTGAAATATTTTTTTCAGAACTTGGTGTCTCAGACACCCAAGCCATTAATTTATCTAAGTCAATAATATAACATTTATTGTTAATTAAAATCATTCTTCAATAAGTTTAACTAATGTATTATTTTCATCATGAATTACTTCTAACATAGAATTAAATTCATAAGTACCTTTTGTTTCCTTGTTATATGGTGCATTTATTTTTATACAAACTTTATCCTCTGGCTTATTTTGTATTAACTTCGGATTTGCTGTTATCATTATGTCACATTTATCCCACATAGTTAAACTATCAGTTGGAAAATGTATTTCTCTAAGTCTTATTCCGAAACGTGCTAAAAATGATAATGTCGATTGTATTGACAAATTCATTTCAAAAGGACTGAAAATAATGATTTCTGGTAAATTTTCATCTTCAAAATTTCTCATGGTGTTTTGTGTCCATAGATTAAAGTCAGCAGGTAATGTCCTGTCCATTGCTTCTGCTCTTCCATATATTTCAAATGCGCAATCCTCATACTTGAATTTATTGAAAAGATAGTTATCTACATTTCCGTTTTCATCATAAAAAGGAAATATATTTATCAAGTTAAAATCGTCTATTTCCTCATATGAAACATCAAATGAAGGATTCACTACCTTTTTATACATGTTAGCGAATTGCCGTATATAGTCTCTTAAAACTTCATTTATATCAATTGCAATCCTTTTTTTCATATTTTAACGTCCAAATGCTGTTATTTCATTATTATTTTCATCAATTAACGCAAAACGTGGGTAAGAATATTGCAAGTTGAATACTGTTCCACATTTTTGACAAGTGTGTTTACAAATGCTTTCAAATGTAAACGGATTGAACATTGGTGGTGCTTTGCTAATCAATTCCTCGCCACACTCACTACAATATGCATGTTTAACAATAATTTTTTTGACCTCTTGGTCTTTGATGAGGTTTTTATCTGACATATCATTTTCACTCATTTGTTTCATTTCTAACATTTTTTTATGATATGCGTTTTCGATATCATTCTGGTCATTTCTTAACTCACTAAGACGTTTTTCATATTCCTTACGTTGTGTTTCGTCAAGATGGCTTCCTTCAGGAAAATTGTTATTTTCATTTTCCTTATCTTTACTTAATTCTGCTCTGTATTTGTCTAAAATACCCATGTTACTCTATATTATTTTGTAATTTATATTCATTTAAATCAAAATATCTAAATCCTTGAAACCCTTTATATGGCATTTTTTCACTAATATAATGAAATGGTCCACTTCTTTGAATAAATTTACCTTCCCATTTTTGTTTTGTGGTTGTACACTGAAAAGTTTCTTCTGAAAATCCTGTTATTTCCATCCATCCTTTAATATAACCATTGTGTACAATATAACATTTATCACCCTTATGTATTCCTTTCGGAAAATTATGTACTTTAAAATTAAGTACATATTTATAATTTGCTGCCTTTCTTAATTCTTTCTCATAATCATTCCATTGTATTTTGGAAGGTAGTGTAATGATTAACGACCTTTCACTTTTAAAAATTTCCTCTAATATTTGTTTTAATGTTTTTTCTTCCGTCATAAATTTTTATAAAGATAATGAAAAATATTATGTCAATCAAATTTTACCTCTTTTTCATTTCCATTTTCATCAGCATATGAGAAATGGAAATGTGTTGGTTTAAGATGTATCAATTTTGGCAGTATTTCCTTTGTGTATTTATCTGCCATTCCATGTTTCATATAGGCTATTGTCAAATGTGGCTGATACTTTTTATAATCACTATGGCTTTCAAAATCCTTTAATATCTTTTTGTTTGTGTCAAAAAGTGTCTTTGACCTTGCAGAACACTTTAATACATCGAATTTTTCACATTCAAATTTTGATAAGTCTGTAAGTAATATGTCATAATTTGATAAATCTTCAAGATATTCTTTAAGTTTGTCTAAATCAACATCATTGTCAAGGCAAGGAACTAATGTCACATGAGGGTCTTTTTCAAAACCATAATCATTATTGTCTTCTTCCTTATATAGTTCTTGCTCTTTTATTTTGTTTTGTATGTCTTTTATAAAATCATCATATTCATAGTCAATCATTAAAAAGGCATATTGTCTGCTTGTATTTTTATGTTTCATATATCCAAGTTCTAAATCAGATTATTCTCTTTGAGATATTTTTTAAGACAGTCGGAACATAAACGTTTTCCAAATGTTTGTTCCGAAATCTGCATATCCATAAATTCCAATACTTGTGGATTATCAGTTTCTATTTTTTCTTGTGTGATATCTCTACCTTCATATGCTTCAAGGGAATCAATCATTTCTTTATCTAAAACAACTTCTTTACCACATTCATCACACTTATAAACATTTTTAACCAAATAATCATTGAAATTCAGAACCACTTCTTTCTTTTCTTTGTTCTTGTACTTTTCATCCATTGTCTTTGAATAAAATATATTTGTTAAATCAATGATGTCTTGCTGTATCGAAGCCTTAAATCTCAAAATGTAATGACCGTCAAATTCAACGACTTCTCTGAAGAATATGTTTTTGAAAACAAACTTAACCATATCATCCATTTTATAAGCGTGATTTGTTAAAAACGAAACCTCTTCATAATCAAGAATATCTGACTTAATTTTTTCGTCACGTATTTTTTCTACTTCCCTTACAAAGCCTTTTGATTTGAAATCCTTATCGTTTGGGTATTTAGAGACATACATATCAAGAATTACGTGTTTATCGTCCAATTTCTTAACATCAAGTCTCGTTATATACTCCTCTATCTTGTAACGGGGGGTAAAATTGCGCTTTATTTTAATTCTGTACTGTGTTCTTTTGCCTCTTCCACCAACTTGTTCAAGTGTTTCAGAAACAGTTTCTACAAGGAAATCATTTGGTTGGACAGTGATAAGTTCAAGACCATCTCTGTCATCATATTTTAAGAATTTGGTGTCTTGTTTATCACGCTTCATTGCAAGAGTTGGGGCAAAATATTCAAATGTTTTTGATTCTTTATCTACTTTATAGGTTCTATAACGTAATTCTTCAACCTCTTGTGTTATTTCACCTTTTAACAACGCTTTTGAAACACGTGTATCATCAACCTCTTTAATAATTGAACTCCCTCCACCTATTGAGTTAGCTGTTTGGTGTAGAACTTCATCTTCTGTTGCTTTCATTCCATATATTAAGCCGTAGAAAAACATCAGGAATTTATTCTTCATATTTTCTATTAAATGTTTCATCGAGTTTGTTTTCTATAAGTTTTATTATTTCTTTTCGATATGTATGAAGTTTGTTGAGTTTATTATTTACTTCATAATATTCTTTTTCGATATTACCATTTATGTTGCCTTTTCTAACTAAATCATTGATTAAATTATTGGTAACATTTAGATAACTTTCTAATTCAGTCATTGTCAAATCCATTTTTTAATCTGTTAAAACTTTATAAATAAAGTTATGTAACAATATGTTTTTTATCAAAAATAAAAAAAAAAAATGCAGCCATTTCTGACTGCATTATATAAATCTATAAGTCAATTTCTATGTTATTGCCTTATTTTATACCACTATGCCCAAAACCACCATCACCACGTTCGGTTTCTTTTTTTAAATCATTTATTTGTCCTAAATATACGTCATTGCCATTATAAACCGGACATAATACTCCTTGTGCGATTCTATCACCATTTTCTATCATTATGTTTTCATTTGAAATATTAACAATAAGCACACAACATTCACCGGTATAACTTTCATCAATGGTGCCTGGTGTATTTATAACAGTTAAACCTTTCTTAATTGCAAGACCGCTTCTTGGTCTTACTTGTATCTCACAATGTTCCGGAACATTAAAATAAAGTCCCGTGTGTATCATCTTTCTTTCAAATGGTTTTAAGATATAGGCATATTTTTTATTTTCATTCAAAAATCCTTCCGTTTCTTCTGTAATCCAAGCCCTTAAATCAAAACCACTACTTCCTTTATCCGAAAAACTTGGATTTTCATTTGGCGATTTATTAACAAATTCTAAAATCATGCTTTTTCATTATTGTTCTTATTCTTTTGATATATTTCTATTGCTGTAAATTGATTTGCAATCTTTACAAGTTGTGCGAGTGGAGTTGTAAAAGAATTGTTTTTTTCCTCTTCTTTATCACATATTCTCATTGCATCGTATTCTTCTTCGGTGAGGTTAATTCCATGTTTCATACACATGAAAATAGAACGTTCACCAAGTTTAAGGGAAGTTAATGTTTCAGGATTAAATTCATAGTACATTCCTTTATTAATTTTCCATTGTTCATTTGAGGGTACAAACATTTCCGCCTTTGAAATGTGTTGTAATAATAACACTTTCATCAGACTATTTTTATTGACATATAAAAATGGATGTCTGTTTCTTCCTTTGTCATTCAAGCCAAATGAGTTTTCATTTATATGCGAGGCAATTACACATAAATTACAAAGAACAATATCAAGTAAAGAACCTTGATAAGCACCACCACTTGTTTCATTCATTGCAAAACTTGCCATTTTGATTTTCTCACCATATTCCTCAATTAAACTATCAGAATAACAATTGTATTTTTTGAGACAATCAATCCATAATAGATAGTTTCTGTTAATTTTTTCTTCAGTAATGTTCATAAAAATAAAAAATTGCATTTGATATTATTTTCAAATGCAAATATAATTCAAATAAACCAGTTAACAAACTATTATTTCTGTTTTTTACGTTTACCTTTGTATTTCATTTCACAAACAAATACATTGTCATCATTGTCAATAAAATAGAAATTGTCTTTAAAATTTAACATTTTCATCGAAGGAACATATTGCTGATGATTTTGTGCGCTTTCATTAAGAGTTTCCTTAATTGAGGATAATTTACTATCAATTGTTGATTCTATAATTGTCTTAATGAGTTCATAATCAATATTGCTAACATTCTGTTGAGATGGCAGAAGTTGCTCATTGATTTTGGCTCTATCTTCCTGTGCTTTCTTTTCAACACGTTCCAAAATGTTTGCAGCCGCTTTAATACCTGGCATATTTCCTTGTAACCTTTCTTCCAATTCGTCCATTTTAGGGTCAATTGGCTTTAAATCCAAGGGGTTATTTAATATAGATTCAACAATATCACGTGGTATATTTCTTCCTTCAAGATTCACTGCTGCACGTCCGCCATGTTCATCAATTTCTTTTAAACGTTCCATCTCTTTCTGAGCAGAATATTTTTCAGTTTTTTGCTCATTTTGCATTATTGGTGTCTGACCGTACACTTGTCTATCAAAATCTTCTATTAATCTATCCAAGTCTCTTTGAGAAGCAACTGATTTACCTCCATTCATTTTTGGTTTTGACTCCGTTATTCCTTTTTCAATGCGAGTGTTAAGTTCTAACATTCGTTCAATGCTTGTATTGCTCATGTTCTTATATATTTTGTTTTCTTTTTATAATTTATAATAGAAGTTTAACATAAAATCAAGAATTTTACATTCTATTTAAACTACCTTTTCTATGTAACGGACGTGAATCCGCTGATTTTTCCCAACGGTTATCTCTTCTTCTTTGATTTATTGCATCATTTTTATTCATTTGTTCCAAATCTTTTTCAGCCTCTTGGTTAAACACATCTTGCCATTTTCTTTCTTGTGGTTCTTCTTTCATTTTTTTATTTAAATCACTAAGGGAAATGGGTTGTCTATCTTTTAGAATATTACGTAGTCTATCTAAATTATCTTGTTTTTCTTGTGGTGTTTTTTCAGTAGTATTTGGGTTGTTTTGTGTTAAGGGTTCTGTTTTACTTGTTGTATAAACGTCCTCTTTTGTTTTCGGTTCGCCTGTTGGTTTTGGTGTTTGTTTTGCTTGTTTAAATGCATCACCAATTTTAATATCTGAACGTTTAATTGGATTATTTACTTGTTGTTTTAAGCGTTCCATTCTCGTCTCACTATCAGTTTTATATACATCTTCTTTTGTTTTTGGCTCATCATTTACAGATACTTGTGGGATTTGGTCATTTCCAAATTTTGCCACTTTATAGACTACAGACATTGTTTCATCACCATTTGGATTAAAATTACCAAGATTTTTATAATAAAAGTCGGCAGGTCTGTCAAATGTTTGTTCTGTTGGTTTCCATTCAATAATCCTATCTAATCTGAAAAATTTCCAAGATGGAACACGTGAAGTTGTATCACCGTAGGGTTGAAATGCCCTTATACAAGGATTACCCGCTTTTGTTAGCCCATAAGCATAGACTTCAATAACTCTTGCACCGGTATTTTTATCTTCACCTTTTGAACGATAATTTATAATGACACGTTTATGGTTGTCAAGAGCATCATTAACTTCATCTACACCTACAGATTCAGTTAAAAGTAAACTATTATATATTCTTTCTAATAATTCCATATATTAAAAAAACCCTCTTATTACAATAAATAGGAGGGTTATTCAATAATTTTTTGTTTATAACTTTAATTTGTATAACAAATTCTCTTAGTTCTTGGTTTGTAGTTATTAACAAACTGTCCTTCTCTGACATTTAATGAAGTATCAATAAGCCTAAGTGAATACTCATTGTCATTATTGTAAAGACTACGTGCCAAAGATTTTTGACGTGCTGTATTATCACAATCATTACCTGCGCCACTTCTTATATCAGTATCAAAGTTTGAATAATTGATAATACCAATTGTCCCATGACAATTTGGAAGCCAATGTGTATGCCCACCATGACCTGTACCTTTACCGTTACCGGAACTTGCTAAAGCATCTGGGTGTGTTGCACTATATTGATTGTTTCTCTGATAATCACTTCTTGCCTCTTGAATATGACGAGCGTCCATTGACGTAAATTCTAAACAGGATTGCATATTTGTAATTTTTTTTTTAATTTATTTTATTATAAATATTGTATAAACAAAAATTTTCAACGTCTTTTATAAAAATTATTCCACACATAGTCTGTTAGTCCGGAATCTAAAAGAACAATATGTGCTTCACCGTTTCTTTGTGTCAAACCATAATTACATATACGGCACATATCACCGATAACAATAGAACCATAATTTCCGATATAATCATCAAATGCCAAAAGGTCTTCATTATTATCCAACAATTCTGTATATTTTTCCTCATCCATCGCATTCCACATGTAACGTCTGCTAAATTTGTATGCACCACATGCATAAATAAATTTAACAAATTCATTAAATGTTAAACCAAAACAATATTCAAAATCTTTTGGTTTGGCTGGTAATACAAATTCAGATATTAACCAAGTATCATCATCGGCACTTTGAAAAACTTGTGGAAAAATATCATCACCATATGCTCTTTCCTCTTCTGTATTTTGTGCAACACCTTTTTGATTCCATGCAAGTTTAAGTACTTTTTCGTCATCAATTTGAAATGTTGCTCTTGAAGACCCTTTACCTATGTGTTTTCCAAGATGTTGTGTACAATATTTGAACCTTGCATTAAATGACCGCAAAGAATTTAATTCCTCTAATGAGAATGTATCATCCATTGCTTCTTTAAGCATTTTTGATTGTTGCTCTGTTATACAGATAGTTCTTTTCTTTGATTCATATGTAATTGTGTTGTTATCAAGCATATTTCTGTTACTTACATTAAACTTTGCAACAGTTGGTTTGTTTTTCTTATGATTTTGCCTATCTTTTTCGTGTGGTTTTCTAAATGCATTGTTAATACCAGCATCTTTTTTGGCTTGTTTAAAATCTTCTATTGCAGTTGTTGCCATATTAAGTGTGTTATTGACCCAATTTTTCATTTGTTCACCACCATTAAGTATAAATTCGGCCGATTTATCTGTTCCACCATAGTTATCAAAGAAATTTTTTATACGTTTCATCTCTTGATATGATATTGTATCCATTGACAATAAATTATTGAGACGTTTATAACCATCAATAGTTTTATCACCATTGTAGTTATCCAACGTATTCTGAAGTAATTCTCTAACCTCTTTTGGGATTTTGAAACTCCTATTTTTTAATTCACTATTTCCTTCTATAAGTAAATGTAACATAACGTATTTTATTTAAGGTCATTAATTAATTCTTTTTTCCATTGGTTTGGTATTGAATCATAGTCCAATGTTTCAATAACTTTATTTAAGATAATACCTTGCTGTTTTGGTGTTAAATTTAATTCTTTTATGGAATCTAAAAGAATATTTAACTTATGTTCAATACTATAAGGTATCTTTATTAGATTGTCTTTTTCATTATCATTTGTCAGTGTATTTAATTCTTTGCTTTGAAAACCATTGACATCATAAAAGTCATTTCTTTCGTCTTGTTCTCTCATTGTCGTAGGGTAAACGTTACCATAAGAACGGTATCTGTTCCATCCATCAACACTTCTAATTTTACCTATTTTATCTGCGGTTGTTATTTCCGTTGCCGGTGTTTCTCCATCTATTTTACCGTCTGATGTTATGTTATTATAACCATCAAAAGGCTTGCTTTCAGTATCACCAACATAAGTAAAGGTTTCATCGGTTTCTTGAAGCAATTTATATTGTTTTTCAGTAATCTTGATATTTTTTGGCATATTAATAGATGTATTTAAACATATTTATAATAATAAATAGGTTTTTAAAAAGAAATAAATGAGTAATATCTTAAATCATAACAGAAACATTTTTGAAATAGACCTCGTAAAAAATGATTATTGGGATTTTCAACTTTGTATTGACAATACGTTTACTGATGTATCAGACGGTTTGACTGAAAAATGTCTTTCAAGTTATATTGATATATCAGATGATGAATGTGTGTGGTTTGATGAAATTTACTCTAAATCTAAATACGTATGGGAAAATGCTATTAATGATAATACTTTATCTTTTAATAATTTTGGTTTTACTTCTGTTGATAACGGTAGAACGCACTACGAAAAAGACAGAATAGCCAATAAAGAGTTTTTTGAACTTTTTACAAATACTACTTTTAAGCCAAAAAATGATGATTTAAGGTTATCTTTAACAAAAGTACAAGGTAATCAACAATTATATGATTATAGTAATAGTTTTGAATTGTGGAATAATAGTTTCAGAGTAGCAAAACTTAATGGTGGTTGGTTTCAAGGTTTTTTTTGTGCAAATGATGGTTCACAATATAAAGTGTTACCAACAAACTTGGACAAAGGTTGGAATTTTGAGTTTGTATTAAATAAAGAGGATTTTATAAATGAGAAAGAAACATTAAATGACATATATCCTGAAAACAAGGGTATATTCTTTTACATTGGTACAAGGGCCGAAAACAAATGGTGGACTAAATATTTGACAGACCATAATTTTGATTGGTGTTTGAAAACTGCTTTCAATAATGATTATGTTAATAATGAATATAATGAAGAAAATGGTTTAAATGATTATTATTTCAAATCTATGGTTGACATGTATGAACATAGTGAGTATTTTAGCGAAGAATATCTTATTATGGAGAAGGAAATTTTAGAATCTGCATTCATGGATGAATATACAACAGATAATAAATTTTGTGAAAAATGCAATGATTATGTAGATGAAGAATATATTGAAAGAGATTTACATATTGATGAAAATATGAAATTGAAAACCGAAAACGGTTATGATATGTATCAGCCAAACATTGTTGAAATCAAAACGGACAATAAGTTTTTAATGTTTGATAGAACTTGTGAAGGACAAAAGGCAAACACATGGGATGAAAATGCCGAGTTTATACTAAACTATATTAAAAAGCCTAATATTGGTAACTATTTTACACTTTTTCACAGAGGTTGTGGTGGTTATGATGTCAAAAAAATACAAGAAGTATTAGATATTAAAAATAAGGAATATAATGTGTTGCAAGACATATATAGGAATGCGTTTGCGCTTCAAATAAAAGATGATGGTACAATTGGCTATAAATTTTTGGTTAAAGACTGTGAGAGCGAAGAAGAAAAATATAAAATAGAAAGTCAGTTTACTAAGGTTCCTGTCATAGAAGATAAAAAATGGTATACAATCAATGTAAAAATATTACCAGTGAAAAACTATGTTAGAAACTTTTTCTGTTTATCACAAACATTGATAAGTGAAAAAATGCAGATTTATATATATGTAAACGGTAAATTGGTGTTAGTTTCAAGAGAACTTCCAATGCTAAATTTAAAGTTGCTAAACGATTTACAAGAAAAACAAGAAGGAGTACCTTTTAACATATCTTTGGGTGGCGGTTCACAAGGTTTGGCTGAAGTTGTTTATTTAAATTATATGAAACTGCCAGAATATGTTTTACCTATAGAAAAGGAATTTGGTGGAAGTTTTATTGGATGGCTTAAAAGTTTCAAATTTTATACATGTCCTCTAAATTACACTGAGATATTGGAAAATTATAATTTTAGCAAAATCATCTGATATTTATTATTAACATAATATTTAAAGAATAAATTCATTTAATGAACGCTATTACATATTTCAAACTTAAATCACCATATGACGGTGATGTGACAAAAAATTGCGCACTTACTGGTTTAGAAGTTGACAACAATTTTTACACTTTAGAGGGAAGAGATATTCAGTCAGTAGAGTTAGAAGATGGCAAAATAGTCATTAATCTAATGAATGGTGAAAAACTATCTACTGATAATATTACAGAAGGATGTCTTAAAGATTTAACTATTGGTTTTGATGAACATGAGGGTGTTTTAAAAATTACAAAAAATGGTGTTACACAAGAAATAGGCGGCTTTGTTACACATTATAATCAGTATGAAGCAATTGCAACAGACGGAAGTCTTATTGGAAAAGGACTTGTAAATTCTCCTTCAGGGATTTCACCTGTTTATAAAACAGGGCAGTATCGTCCTGTTAAACGAATTATAGATATAACTAATGATGAAAGTCTTCCAAAAAAATGTAAGGTTTTACCAGGTGATAGATATCTTACAATTGAAAACGTAAATGAATACGGTTATCTCTACAATTATGAGGGTGTTAAAAAAATTGCATGTAAGTTGATGGAAACCCATTCAGAATGGAGAATACCCACAAAAGAGGATTGGGATGATATGCTGAATGCAATTGAACCAAATGATAAATTTAAGAATCACAATGATACAAGAAGGAATAAATTCCTTGGAAGATTTGCAGGTAAATTGTTAAAAACATCAAAATGTTGGAAAGAGGATGAAAATAATGATTGTTGTGACTGTTATAACGATGAAGTAACAGACCAAACTTGTAATTGTGGAAAAGATATTGCATGTCACCCGAATTATTGTGGGGAATATGGAACTTGTCACCATAGACATAAAATAGACAATTCTGGAATTGATAAATATTGTTTCAGTGCTGTTCCTTCTGGCTATGCTACTGAGGCAAAAGATTTCCTTTATTTTAAAGAACGTGCTTATTTTTGGACTGCAACAAACCATGAATATAGTGATGCATATATAAAGGCATTTGCATACAATAAGAGTAGTGTATTACAAGATATTTTGGCCGGCAATAACTATTTGTCACTTAGACTTGTAAAAGATTATACGGGTGATAACTTTAATGAGCGTGATAATATATTAGGTGGTTCTTATTCAACTGTTTTAATGCCTTCCGTTAAAAACGGTCAAGCAATATGGACTTCTGTAAATATTGGACTTATTGACTGTGAATGCGATTGCCATTGCAAATATGTTTTGCCAAATGATGGGCAAGATATGAATTTTATTAAAAAATATTTCACTAACGAGTGGAATGGCAAAGAATGGATAAAGAAAGAACTTGCTGACGGTGAATCTGTTGTAGTAATCAACGAACTTGTTTCACAACAAGAAACATGTAATGACCATTGCCATTGCCATTGTGATGATAATGAGCCTGTTTACAAGACAAACTATATAGAATATCGTGTTGTAAATGGTGAGTTGGTTGATGTTACAAAACTTATCTACAATAATGTAATGGAAGACATTCAGCCTAAGTTGGATGAAATCACAGCAAACGTTAAAGATTTGTCAGAAAGACTTGAATCTGAAATCAATCGTTCAACCACAAAGGATGCTGAATTAGAAGCAGCCATTCAGATGGAAAGCGAAGCACGTGAAGCAAAGGACGCAGAACTTGAACAAGCCATTGCTGCCGAAGCCTCTGCAAGAGAAAGTGTTGATAATCAACTTTGGGAAGGTCTTAACAGTGAAACTACAAGAGCACAGGAAGTTGAAGGACAGTTATGGAAAGGTATCAATGGTGAAACAGCGAGAGCACAAGAGGTTGAAGGGCAACTTTGGGATGCAATCAATACCGAAGCTACTGCAAGAGAAGCAAAGGATAGTGAACTTGAAGAAAGAATTGCTGCCGAAGAACAGACACGTGCTGAAAAAGATACAGAATTAGAAGGTATGATGCTCACACAAGAAGGTACTGAATTTGATTCAGAAAGCGGTATCTTAACCTTGAAGAGTAAAGAAGGAACTAATGACATTCAAGTACAATTCTATTCTAATTTTGGTACTTTCTAAATCATAATTTATAAATAGAATATAAATCAATATAGAATACATTATGAGAAATAAAGATTATAGTTTGGTAGTTTTACACCATGAAGAGGTATTTGCAACAAGAGAGGAAGCCATTAAGTATCTTACTGGTTGGTATAAACCAAATTCTCTTGATGCTGAACCTGTCATTGTAAAATATGGTGATGCAAACAACCCAGATGTTATATTGGCATTCGGTACTTCTGATACTAAACCAGGTAGTTTCTATGCAATTGACATGACACAAGCTGTTGAAAGAATTGATACTGTAGAAGAAGAAGTTAATGGCAGTAAGGAAGAACTTGACTATGTAGCAGAAGTGCTTGACGGTGTTGTTAAAGCAACTGGTTTGATTTTGGACGAAAACAAGATTGAAGATAATGTTAGTTATCAACCAGATTCAAGAGATAATGTAATTGGTACTGCCATAACCATTGCAGAAGCTATTGACCTTTTATCAAAATATACACAAAAGGGTTTTGAAGATAATAAGTTTACCGTTGAAGATACCAAGAGTGTTAAACTTATTTATTCCGTAAACCCAGATGGTGGTATGGTTTTGAAAGCGAGAGTCAAAATTTCCACTGATGGTGACAGTGATGAATTGAATTTCAATAATAATATTATAGGTATTAAGTCTGACGGTATCTATGCGGCATCTAACCTTGCATATGATGATGTAAGACATCAACTTATCTTCACGACAAGTGGTTATAAGAACGGACGTTTCCAAGATGATGCAATCGTACAGAAAGTAGATTTGGGTGAACACACCAGATTGGTAGCCGATAATGAAGACAGAACCGTTAAACTTATCATTACAGAGAACGAAAACACTAACATAACCAAATTAAGTGCCGATTTGCAGATTGCAGACAGAGAAAACAACATTCTTAAAGTATCTGACGGAAAAGCATATGTTGAAGGTCTTGCAAAGAACATAAAATACGGAGAAACAACTGTTGCTGCTGCTTTGACTAATCACAAGAATAGTATCAGAGAGTTAACAACAAGTGTTGAGGGCGCAGCGAAATCAGCACATATTGAGGGTGGACAAACCGATACACTTGAAACCGTTGTTTCAACCCTTTCTGATGGTGGTGCAAAGATAACCGGTAATGTAAGACTTGGTTCAGCCAATTCAATTGTTGTAAGAAATGGTGGTCTGGAAGCTGATGTCTCTGTTGATGTTGATACCACAACAAACAAACTTATTGTTAGAGTCGGTAATCAAACAATCGAAAAAATACTTCCGGGTGTTGAACTCTTTGAAAGTGCTGACTATAATGACGCAAATGAAGAATTAAACATTACGTTCAAAACCGGTAACACTTTGACTATTCCTATTCATGGAATTATCCATACATGGGATGTCAATAACTCAGAAAGTTCTCCTGTTGTACTTACCAAAACAGTCGTAACCGGTGGTGTTGATAAATTGTCTGCTAATATCAAATTATGCAGTACTGACAACTTGATTGGCGTTGAGAATGGTAAATTGTATGTTTCCGAACAAGGAATCAACAATAAGGTAAGTGCTGAAACAACAAGAGCAACCGAAGCAGAAAATGCAATCAGAACAAGTGTTGAAACACTCTCAAATAATGTTCAGACACAGTTTGCTGAAGTTTCTGACAGAATCACAACTGTACAGGATAACTTGAATGAAGAGTCGACACGTGCAAGAGAATCTGAGAACACTATCAGAACAACTGCTGAACATGCTGATGAGGTTGCATTAGAAGCAAAGGAAACCGTTAATGGTTTAAACAGCACAGTTAATGAACTTTCAACAAGTTTGTCAACGCTTGAGACAAATGTTGAAAACTTGGAAGAAAGTCTTACACAAAGCATATTGACAGAAAAGAATCGTGCTCAGACAGCAGAAGAAACAATTATTAAACGTATTGCACATGACATCTCAGATGTTAATGCAGCAATTGCCAGTGAAACGGCAAGAGCAACCGCAGCAGAACAAGCAAATGCAAATGCAATAGCAACAAACACCAGTACAATTGAAGTTCTTAACGGTAACGAAGCAACTGATGGTTCTGTTAAAAATGCAATTAAAGTATCAAAAGACTACACCGATGAACAAGTTGCAGGAAAAGCAAATGCCGCAGATGTTTATACAAAGGATGAAATTGACAACAAGGGATTCTTAACAGAACATCAAGACATTTCAAATCTTGCTACCATAGCAAGTGTTGATGCTGTTACAGAAGTTGCAGCAGACAATGCAAGTGCAATTCAAGAACTTAGTGCAGAGGTTGACGATATGAAATTCATTACCAAAGAAACTGACACTGTTAGAATGACAATGGTTAAGGAAACCGGTGCAGAAACACGTATTCTTAGTTCTGATGTAAAACTTAAAACACTTAGTGGTGAAAATGCTAATATTATTAAGGGTGATGCAAATGGTCTTTATGCAACTGTTACATTCAATTATGACAAAGCAACTAATAAGATTACGTTTAATGATGGTAATGGCAACAAAGTATTTGAATTAAATAACTTCGGTATTCTCCAAGAAGCTTTCTATGATAGTGAAAACAAGAGTATTGTCCTTGTTGTTAAAAAAGACGATGAATCAACTGAACGTATTACAATTCCTGTTGCTGATTTGGTAAATGAATGGAGTGTTCAAAATAATACAAATAGTCCTATTATTCTCAACAAGACAGCAGGTGAAAACGGTGATGTATTAAGTGCTAACGTTTCAATTCTCGACAACGGACATAACTTATTAGTTAATGAAAATGGTTCTTTATTTGTTGATTCTGATTCAAATAGTCATTTGGCACTTTTTGGAGAACAAGCCACTTCTGTACAAGGGGCTATTAATATCCTTAAAGACCGTACAGACGATATTGAACAAATCAAACAAGATATTGAAAACTTAGAAGAAGATAACGACAATATAAAAATTGCAATTGCTGATTACCAAACTGATTTGGCAAATCAGAAAGAAAGAATTACTACTAATGAAAACAATATTGCACAATTAAGGGATAGTGAACATCAACTTGAGGCTCAAGTGGTCGTGCTTACAGAAAAGGTAAACAACTTGGAAAGTAGAGTTAATGAGGCTTATGACAAAGCAACATTAGCATTATCTAAGATTGAGGAAATGGGTGATATTAGTAGTTTGGTTAATAGAATCGAAAATATTGAAAATATATTACGTAATCTGATTGATTTCGGAATATATGATACTAATAACTAATTATAAGAAAATAACGATTAAATATACTTTTTAAAATGGCAAATAGAGAAAAAGTTTTAAAACTTTTAAGAAATGATACCTTGTTTGGAACACGTGAGCAGGCACTGAGTTATATTAATACAATGGCTCAAACACTTGGTGATGGTGAATTTTGGGCTTCAACATATGGTACTGCACCAAATGCAAAATCTATTCTTGCATTTAAACGTGATACAGGTATTACTATTTTTGATATAGAATCTATCGGTGGTGATATTATTGCCGGCCTTTCTACAATTGCAAAAAGTGGTTTGGCTTCTGATGCTAAGACAAATCCGATTGCAGGTTCTTCTACAAGTGTTGCAGTTGAAGGTACTAATGCAGCAGAGCAAATTGCAAGTTTGGCAACCACGTTAAAAACTGTTCAAGACAACGCTTCAAAGTATAAGATGGTTGCACTTACACCACAAGAAATTGCAGCATTATCAGATGAAAATGTGAAAGAAGCATATAAAGTTGTATCATATCAAGGCGATGAAACAGCACAGACTGTTTATACACAAGTTGGTGATACTGTAAAAATATACAAGGATAGTTCACTGATAGAAAGTTATCTTGGAAGTGATGCAGATACTGTTAATGCTTCAACTGGTGTTGTTACAAAATATGCATATGAGTTAATCAGTAATCCAACAACCAAAGTTACAGAGGAAGCATATGATGCACTTTCTACTGAAGATAAAGCGTTGTATCAGCCAATTAATTCACAGAGTTTGAATTTTGTCTATCAATTAGTGAATGGTACATATTCATTGATTAAGGTTGATGTAAGTAAATTTTTGGCAGAAAGCGAATTTAAGAACGGTTTGGAAGTAAGTTCTTCTGGTGAAGTATCTATTAAGGTTGATGATAATTCTGATGAATACATCAGTGTAAGTGAAAATGGTTTAAAACTTACTGGCATTAAAAAAGCTCTTGATTCTTTACAAACATTATTGAATAAAATTGATTTGGTTACTTCTGCTGCATTAAATAGCCTTGAAACAAGAAAGGCAGATAAAAGCGACCTTAATAATTTAAGTACTGAATATAATACTTTTAAAAATCTGACTAATCAAACATTAAACGACCTTCAGCAAAATAAGGCAGATAAAACTGAAGTTGAAACTTTGTTAAGTAAAGTTATTGCTGGTAATGGTATTAACGTTACAGAAAAACAAAATAATCAACAAACAGTATCTGTAAAACTTGATACAACAAAAACAGACAAAGAAAGTAATGCGTTGACTGTCAGTGAGAATGGTTTATATTTCAGTAAAACAATAGATTGTGGAGAGTATTAAAACATAAAGAAAAAAATTAATAATGGGTGTTTAAAACCACCCATTATTCTTGCTTTTTGAAACATATTTTAATAATTTTCAAAATAAAAACAAAACAATTATGAAACACTTTACAAAGTGTTTATTTTAACGTATTACTTGCAGTTGTGGCAGCACTTATTACTGTATTGTTAGTTCTTTAATAGTTTTCAATAACGTTCATAAAATAAAAATGGTGATATGTTATAGCATATCACCATTTTTTTATTCTTCAATTTCTTCTGTTTTATTGAAATCCTTGTCAATTATATCATAAATTGTACCAAGTTTTATACCCCATTTTTTTGACTTAAAAGTACCGGTTTGGAAATTTTCATCAATAATTGAGAGTAATTTTTCCGGCAATATTCCATCTTCGACAAGTTCGGTTACATCATTTTGAGTTAGATTTTCTATAATCTTATTATATTGTTCAATCTCTTGTTTAATACCATCTTGTTTCATTTCTTCTTGTCTTGAAAGATATTCTTCTTTAATCTTTTCCCAATCCATACCGTCAATGTATTCAATATATGTCGGTACTTTACCAATTGAAAGCCAAAAACGTATCTCCTTATCTTCCATTGTCATGAGTTGTTCATATGTATCTTGGTCTGTTTCATTAAAGGGTTGTCCACTGACAAGTTTTGTCTCCTCTTCCGTAAAAGTTTTCCTATCTTTCGGATTTGTTATCAATATATTATCAACTTCTTTTCCCTTTTCATTAACATATGTTCTAATATTTCTATCAAATACAACAAGTAATGGTCTGATACGTTTATTGAACATTTCAATGTATTTGTCAACGTTATATTCAAAATCTTCATCACAGAAATGGTCTTCCTCGTCTTCAACCAAATCATTAGTTAGTAAGACACAATTAAAAATGACAATATCATCTTCTTCAAGGTTTGGAAATAATGTTTTACCAAAATCATATATTTTAGTTTTTGTACCTTTATGTTCTTTTTTATACAGATTAAATTGTTTTTCCAAATATTTTGTTAATGAAATTACATTTCCTCTTCTATCTAACATTTTTTCTCCTTTTTCATCAACAGCATAATCTATTTTTTCACCATTATTCATATAATAGAATTTTGTTATGCGTTTGACATCAGAATCACCTTTTTTCTTACCTGTATTAATATAATATATGGAATCACCCATATTAACATTCAGATTTTCTTTTATTGCAAGTTCATACCACGCTTGTCTTGCCTTTTTTGAACCTGCTGCTGTAAGTTGTTTACAACCTTCTTTATATTCTTTGATACTTGTTTTTATTTTTCCAACAGACGCAATATCCTTTAATGGAATCTGCATGTTGTAGATTTTCTCAATATAATCATAATAGTATTCAATAAATTCTTTACCTTTGTTATGAAGCAACAATTCTGCCGCTTTTGCAATGAATTTTTCAATATAGATTGGCATTTTCTTTGATTTAAGCGTATTACCAACCATTTTAACCTCACCATTATCCAAAAGGTCAAGATAGTTCTTTCTTGCACAAGTTATGTTTGCAGGGATAACTTCATCTTCGTCCAATCCCATTTTGTTTCTCATAAACAGGTCGTTGAACTCCATAATGTCACCCCATTCATCAATATATTCCTTACCCTCTTTTACAAGACGATTTAATCCCTTGCCAATATAAGGATGTTCTTTTGTGTATCTAAACTCTTTTGGCATTTGGAAATTGAATCCATCCGTATCGCCTACTAATGGTTTATATCCAAGATTTGTAAACCAACCAATCATTAAACGAAGTGCCATACGTCCGGTACATGTTGTTTCTTCCGCACAAATAAGGTCTGAATGTGGAAATACACTACCACTACCATAAGAACCAAAAAAACCATTACCAATAACTTTAATTGCACTTTGCATATTATCAAATAATGTATATTTTGACTTATATTTTTTCAATTCATTTAACAATTCTTCATTATTTGGTTGATTTTCAAGAAGTTGTGTTATCTCACGCACCTTTTTGTCTGCTGATTTCTTTTCTCCTTTATATTCTTCACGTTTGGTAAGAATATATTCCAACATCATACTCATAGCACCCATTATATCAATATCCGTATTGATATCATGTGTCAAAATAATTGATGGATAAAGTGAATTATAGTCAAGTTTGATAATTCTATCAACATATCCTGTTACAAGAAGTCTTGAAAGTCCTCCTGTGAATGCATGCGTGTCAATTAATTCTGGAATTGCAAGATTATTCTCATAACTCCACGTGAGCATAATATATTTCCAAATTGCAGCAGTACCCATTGTACACATTTTTTCAAATGGAACTGGTAGCATTTTACAGATTTGATAGTTAGTCTGATTAAATGATAATTCAACTTTATCTGTTTCGTAAAGGTCATCCAATAGATAACGTTCAACGATATAACGTCCGCTTACAATATTGAATGTTTCATTTTCTTTTTTATCATAAAGTTTTGTGTTATTGTCAAGAAGTTCATAACGTTTTGTTTCAACATTATTATCATTGGAAAATGTTTTTTGTAATAGTGTTTTTGTTATTTTGAACCAATGTCCATTTTCGTCATTATGTGCATATCTTTTCCTCTCATCTACCCAAGTGTCATTAATAATTTTACCTGGTACATATACACGATTTGGCTTGTTAAGTTTTGCAAATTTAGTGATGTATTTTAAATCTGCTTTTTTAATATTGGAATTAAGTGCTTGTGCTCTTCGTACAGCAAATAAAGAATCAGTTATATTAGTACCCCACATAATTGTAGGTGTATAATATTCCATTTCACCACCAAGTTTAAGTACTTTTTGTTTATTTGCTTTATATATACCTCTATGTGGAAATAAATGTTCTGTGAATTTTTCAAGTGAAGAACCTCTTAATTTAAGTCGTTCATCAATAAACCACAAGTCAAAGTTTTCAATATTGTGTCCTGTTAACACATCACCATCTATTTGTCTAATAATTCTGAAAAATTGTTCTAACGCTTTTATTTCGTTAATCCATTTTTCTTCACCTTCTCCAAGTACGGGAATAATCTGTTCAAAACCCCTATTTGTTCTTATACCGATTTGTGAAATACAATCCTTTTGTGGGTCAAGTCCTTCTGTTTCCAAGTCAAACTCAATACGTAATAGCTGGTCATAATCATCATAAGTTTTAAATTGTCTTTTACCTGTTTGAATCATAAATTGTTCAATAGGGTTAACGACAATATATTCTTTTAAACCATAATTTATGTCATTTTGATTTGGATAAATCGGTCTTCCGCCTTCCTTGAAAAACTGCATGAATTTCTGATAGGACATTGGAGAATTTGCCTTGAATATAACCCTATATCCTCTTTCCATTCGTTCTGTAACATTTCCTTCAGAATCAGAAATTCTTAATCCTTTGCAGGAAATATGATATTCGTTCAATTTTGCTTTTAACAAACTTCTATTTCCATTAAAAAGTCCTTGTCCAGTACTTTGTTTTGCCCAACAAAACGGATAAAACGGTTCATGTGATACTTTTTTTAAACCATTTTCATCACGGTAAATAACACTCATTTTATCATCATTATAGTCACCCTCAATTTTCACTATCCTTTCCATTGGGTTATAACCATTTAAAAAAGAGTGTATTTGTTCTTTTGTTACTTCACTTTTCATTTACATAATTTTTAAACATTATCTATAATATTGAGTTAAGTGATTTGAATCATATCACATCATCAATACATTTCCAACACAAATATAATGCAAAAAAACGGAAACAACAAAGAGTTTGGTAATATTTATATATGTTATGAGCAAGGAAGAATTTACACAAGAGTTAGAAAACATTGCTAATGTTGCGGTTCAAAGAGCAAACAAGTTTCTTGAACAACTTGATTTGTCACTAAACGTTGATTGGGAATATGATGATTGGTCATATAATGATTTGGACAATGCAATTGGGGTATATGAAAGTGGTAGTGTTTTTGGGGGTGATATCTCAATTGGTTTTAATGTAAACAATCTGTATAAATGGTTTGGCAAGGAAATAAAAAGATACCCTTGGTCTGACGGATATACCATATTGGACGAGGCAATACAGACAAATGTTTTCCACGAAATGGGACATGGAATTATTGAATTGTTTAATGATTATCTGCAAGAGACCGATGATTTGGATGAACTTTATGACAATAACCAACAATTGTTCGATAATGTATTGGATAATGAAGAGGATTCCGTTGAAGAGTTTGCTTGGGCAATGTATGATAACCAACTTGGAAATTGTGGACTTTATAAGTTAATTGAATTATATATTAGTTGGAATAATACTCAAAAACAAAGAAAAAACCCTCAACAAAGTCTTGCTGAGAGTTTAACTAATAGAATATTTGAAATTTTCAAACAGTTATTTGATTAAAAATTATTCGTAATATAGTCTTCTTTTTTTATTTTGAATAAAAATCATAAGCGTCTTGTGACTCATATCTTATTTTTCCGTCATCCCACATAGGTCCAATGTAACCTTTTATCCTTGGATAACCAATAACTTGTGAGTCTGTATATAACGGATTTTGTGATGGTTCAACATAACCGTTTATATCGAAATAGTCAACAATATCTTGTGCTGTATAGCGTCCTTGTTTATCACCTCCAACAATTATTACTGGCATATTTGGGTCAAATCTCTGGGAACTTCTATCAACCATGTGTTTATGAAGACGTTCTGCTTGGTCAAATTTTCTTTGCTGAATAGCTGATTTGTGTGCCCTTCTTGCAAGGTCATAACTTGTTTCTTTTAACACTTGTCTGACATTTCTTTTAACACTTTCATATATATTATAATTTATTTCATCTTTAAAATCTTCATCTCTTGTAACCCATTTGTTGTTTTTTTCTCTATCACGGTCAAACGCATCCCATGAAGCAAGTTTTTCCGCATTTTTACCAGATGGACTTATTGTATTTTGCCAACCGTTATTCATAGCAATTATTTTATCTATTGTCTCATCATCTGTTATATCTTTATCATATCCTTTTGGCATTTTACCGAAACCATCCAACCATTTTGATTCACTGTCAAAATCAGCATATTTCCACACATCAGAATCATCAATATCTAATGTATTTTCAAAGACTTGTTTAACTACTTCGGTAATTATTGTTTTTAATTTACTTTCATTAAGTTTAATTGCCTTCTTGTTTGAAGTTTTATTTTCTGATATGTAATCCATACCTGCATTTGCATTTCTTCCTATTTTTTTGTTCATAGCCTTTAATAAAGACCTATTTTTCATTTGTTCTTCTTTTGAATTACTATTTTCCAAATTTGGGTCATATTCTTTAAAATGCCCTACACCAATGCTTGCATCCTTTATTATCTTCTTGAGAAGTTTTGAAACATCTTTCCAACCCTCTTCATACCAATCACCAGGAATTATCTGTATTTTACCACCTACCTTCCGAAGAACTCTGATTTTAACTGGTTCTGAATAATCACTATATTGCCATGCTGTAAACGGAATTATAACATATCCCTTTCCGTCAAGTTTAATATCTGAAGATAAACCATAAGGACTTCCATCTTTATCCATTAATGGCCATTCAGTACCACCCTGTTCATTATCAGCATTGTGATATGCCTCATTTGCTTGTTGTATCAATGCTTGTATTTTTGCAATGGGGTCTGCTGCTTCATTTAATTTTGTTTTTATATTCATGTTATATAATTTTTTATATTTTTATGCTTCCGTCATTAACAACAATTTGTAATTCTTCTGCAATTGGTACTATTAATTCACCTTTTGGGAAGGTCATATCTTCAATTGTTATATCAGTATCAAATTTTATTTTGAATTGACCAATATAAATACCGGGTTCCGTGGTATCTCTTTTATTCCAACGATATTGTATTTTGTATTTTTCCTCACAACCCTCATCATCAAATGGAACTATATAACAAGGGGCATTTGCAATTTTTTTAATACCAGTTACCATATTACACATTGTAAAAGTTACACTTGCTGCTTGTAACGCAAGATATAACTTTTTGTATGTATGTCTTCCATCATGAATTGGTTCTATTTCAAGATATGGCAATGTCGAGTTTTTATTTATTACAAATTGCTTCATTACTTTATTATAAAAGATATTTATATAATATAAATATATTGAACAATGTTAAAATGGCATTAGATAAAGAAAAAGAAAAACTCTTCCGCATCGTGAGACGAAAACTTGGTTCTGATGTTAGAAAGGTGGAATTAACTGATGATATGTTGTGTGACTTGTTGGAGTTGGCAGTTGGTGATTATGCACAAGTTGTACAGAACTTTATTATTGAAAGTAACTGGGCCGCACTTTTTGGCAAAAAAGTTGGTTTGCAAATGTCAAATCAAGAATTGGCATTTGCCATTTCAATGAGAAGTCTTGATATGTCAAAGGATTATGCACAATGGTTCAGTAAACAAGTGGGTCTTCAACAACACGGCAAGTGGGAACTTAAAAAAGATTTTATTAAAATTGAAAAGGGTAAACAAGTATATGTAGTTCCTGCCGGTAGAGAAATAAATAAAGTAATGTGGGTAGCACCTCCTACAACAGACCAATCTTTATTTGCAAATTATGGTGGATTTGGTGTAAGTTTTGGCGGTGGTGTCGTAGGACAAATGGGGCTTGGAGGTGCAACAATTTTTGGTGGTACTGGTAGTGCTTATGGTATGGGCGCAGGAATTTGGGCTATGCCTGCTTATGATGTAGCACTTATGGCAACGGATTTATCTTACAAACAACAACTATTAAGAAGTGATTTGGTTTATAAAGTTACGGCAGGACCTGATGGTACACATTTGATTCATCTTATGAGCACGCCCGGTTCAAGACTTACTTTCGGTGCTGGTGGGCTTAATATGTACCCCTTGAATGGTTGTTACCTTTGGTATACATATTATGATACAAGCGCAAGTAATGTTGACGAATGCAGAAAGGAAAATGAAAGCGTTGTTCTCTCACCTGACCAAGTTCCATTAGATGAAATGGATTATGCTTTTTTTAATGCCCCAACAAAAGCATTGATACGCCAATTATTAATTGCTCATGCTGCTGAAACGTTAGGTTTAATAAGAGGTAAGTTTAGTGGTAATTTAAATATTATTAACAACTCACTCACAATGGATTACAATATGTATTTGAACATGGCACAACGTGAACGTGACAATGCAATGAATGAGTTGAAAGAAAGACTACAGAGAATGACACCTTATGAGGTAATGAAGAAACAGGCTGAAATGGTACAGAGTATGAAAGAAATACAGAAAGGAACACCGCTTGGTATGTATGTAATATAAAATAAAGTTATAAAATAGAAATATTATAATGTTCAATTATAAACCATATATAATATCATTGGCAGAATTTATGCTTAAAAACGGTTATACAGTAAAACCATTGCCAAAAGTTATTTTAAAAAAAGATAAACAAGATGGTTTGTTTATTAAAACAGGGTATTATGACCCAATTAATAAGGAAGTTGTATTATTTGTAACTGACAGACATCCAAAAGATGTTCTTCGTTCTTTGGCTCACGAATTTATACATCATAAACAATTTGAAGATAAGAGAATTACACCAGATATGTGTGATGAAAGTGAAATTACAAAGAATAATAAAATTGTCAAGTTTGAGGAAGAGGCATATCTTAAAGGAAATATTGCTTTTAGAACTTGGACAGAATTAGAAAACAATAAAAATTAAAAAATATATTTTATGAAACTTGTAAACAATTTAGTTGAAAAATACGGTGTTGATAAAATCCTCCATTTTCTTGGAGGCGGTTGGATTGTATCAATGTTTAGTCCTATCGGATGGTTAAGAATTTTATTAGGCATTATTATAATGTTAATCGTTAGTTTTGCAAAGGAATTGTTCTTGGATGATTCATTTGATAAGAATGACATAATTGCCGCTTGTATTGGTGGTGGTATTTCAGTTGTTATTTATTTGATATTGTTTTTAATAGTTTAAAAAACTTCAAAAAATGGGTGAACTTAAATTTGTTCACTCATTTATATATAATTTATCAGAATATCTCTTTTTGCTAACATTTTCTCAACTTCATCAACAGTATCTCCAAAATGTATGACAATTCTTCCCTCTTCTGGATATTCTTCTGCTTCTTCAAGATTCTCACTTGCAAGTGCTACGACATTATCACGACAATCTTGCATTGAAAAACAACAGTTATCTTGTGCTAAATCTAAAATTAAATCTGTTTTTAACTCAGCAATATATTCATACATATCATCCTCCGGTGTTAAATCTCTCATAACACAAGCGGGTTTGTTTTCCCATCCTTCTGCCCATGTTTTTTCTTTATCATTTGATATTAAAAGATGATATATGTATTCATCATCAGTATTTTTACCAACATAGAGCACATAAATAACCATTAGTGTATTATTTTCATCAATCATATTGTCCTCTTCGTTTAATGTCTTCATCTTTTAAATTAAATTTGTCTTTTATTCTTAAAAAAACCTCTGCTGAAGCAATTGCATCATCAAGAGCATTATGGTGATAACCCATTTTATAATTCAAGGCCTCACAAACAAGGTCTAATCCTTTGCTTGGCAAATCTGAAAGGTATTTTCTTGACAATGCCAACGTGCATATATAATCATAATTATATTCAGTTTCATAATATTCATTACAAGCATTAATGCATCCTCTTTCAACACCATAATTGTGTGCAATAACAGGACAACCATTAATTATTTTATCGACTTTTTTCCATACTTGTGGAAATTTCGGTGCATTTTTAACATCTTTATAATGTAAACCATGTGTTTGTACACAATAATAATTTTCATTTTTACTTGGTGGGCAAACAAGGCTGTAAAAAGTGTCTGTTATTTGATTGTTTTCAATTACAGCAACACCAACTGAACATACTGATGAAGGCAGTGTGTCCAGTTTTTCAAAATCAATCGCAACATATCTATTATTTTTCTTTTTCCTTGGCATTTATTATATAAAACTTTCTTCATTATTTTTTTCCCTATCAATCTCAATTATATATTGTGATGGAATTGTTTCATTTGTATATATTGCAGGATTATCAGTCATTGTCAGACTATCAAAATAAAAATCTTTATCTCGTTTTAAATAATGTGTGAAATCGTATGTAAAATCGTCTATCATGTTTTATTTTTCGTTTTCAGACTTTATTGTTTGGTTCATAATAATTTCTTTCCTCATAACTTTATCAAACATATTTTGGGATATTGAATCATTGAATAACTGATAAATGCAAGTTACATCTTCAGTTTGATTTAAACGGTATATTCTATCTTCAGCCTGTTTATTATCAGCCGCAATCCATGAATATGAATTAAATACAAGTGTGTGTGCTGCTGTTAACGTAAGTCCAACAGAACAAGCAATAATTTGTCCAATGAATACTTTTATTTTTGGATTATTCATAAATTCACTTTCTGCCTTATCCTTTTGTTTCAGTGTCATTTTCCCGTCATAAACGACACATTTATTTCCGTAATATTTTTTTAATTCATTTATTTCTTCTGTAAAAGTGCAAATAATGATAACTTTTTCGCCATCTTCAATTTTTTCATCAACCAATTGTGTTGTATTTGCAATCATTTCCTTTGCAAGATATTGTCTTACCAATATACCTTCAACAAGTTGCCTATAATCCTCAGAATCATCATTTCCTTGCTCCTGTTGCGCTGAAACATATTCTTCCCATAATTCCTCATAACGCTTCATTTGAGCGTCTGAAAGGTCATAATAACGTGTTTCTATGCTTTTCTCAACCATATCAGACATTTCAGACAATAGCCTTCGTATGTATATATGTTTTATTTTTTCTTTCAATTCATCAAGATTTGTAGCACCACCAGATAAAGTAATTTCTTTTCCGCTTTTTAGTCTCATTGTCCTACCATCACAGTAATGTTCTACATAGTATTGGTAATCTCTTGTAACTTCCGCATCAATAAGTTTTAAAATATGATACAGGTTCATTGGTCTGTTTGTTAATGGCGTACCGGTTAATAAAAACACATAAGGAATTTTTGACCTTTTAAGAAAATCAGATATAACTTTGTATCTGATGGACGTATTATTTGATAATTTATGGGCTTCATCAATGATAACACACCCAAAATTTTCAAGAAACAGTGGACTTTGTTGTAAGCATTCCTTTATTTTTTCTTTTTTTGTGCTTTTACGTGTTTTTGGCACAAGTGTTCCATTTGAAGTCTTTACCATTACTGGCTGTTTTACTTTTTCACCTTTCTCGTTTAAAACATCTTCATATACGATATCAGTTGGGATTTTGTAAAAATTATCTAAAATATCATAGTTTACAACAGTAAATCTTGAATTTGTGTTCCATTCAGACCCATTTATAACACTTACTTCAGATTCGTCATTATAAACAAGAATTTCACGTTTCCATGTTGATTTTAATGAAGCCGGACATATAATTAGTATTTTCTTAGCACCAGTTTCCATTGCTGCAATAACTGCTTGACGTGTCTTTCCCATGCCCATTCCGTCTGCTAATATACATTTTTTGTTTTTTAATAAAAATTCAATACCATCCTTTTGTGTTTTCTTTAAGATTGTGCCATTTTCTTTTGTTATATTATCATATTTTTCAAAATCAACATTAATTTCAATATTTTTTGTATTATCAATTAGTTGATTTAAAATATAACGTTTTTTAACATACATAAGTGATGGTTCTACGCTTTTCCTATATTGGACGTAACAATGAAGACTTTCACCCATTTCTCCTATTACTCTTGTAATGCGTATTTTTTCTGGCAAGAAATCAAGTTCATATTTTTTCTTTAAAATTTCTCCATAATCTTTGGCTATTTTAACTGTTTTGTTGATTTCATATGGTTCAAAATCAAAGTTGTTTAAAATATAGGTTACGTCAAATTCAGTCAAAGAATAATTTGTTCTTTGAACTTTATATTGGTAATATAATATTTGGTTGTTTTTACCTTTATAGTTTTTTAAAATTGCATATGCTTCTTCAAAATCATTAACTTTCATTAAAAATAAATAAATACTTAATATTTGCGATGCAAATATAATACAAAAAATTGGTATAACCAAAACTATTTATATAAAATTGGATTTTTAAATTCACAAGTATGGATTATAGTAAATTACAACTGCCGGTAAAAAATAATATGTTTTATTCAGAAGAAGATTTCTCTTATGAAACTGATTTAATTGAGAGATATATTGAAGAAGACATAAACCAAAGTGTTGTTTTATATGAAGTTGACAGGTCAAAGACAAATGTAAATGCAATTTATAAGGAAGCCACAAGTGGAAACATAAGATATAAAGCACCAAGGGAGATACCATGTATGTATGAGATTAAAGATTCAGAAATTAAATCATTTGACAATAAAACTTCAAATGGTGTATATACACAAGATGGTAACTTACAGATTTATGTGTTAACAAGAACTTTGGAAAAATACAAAGCAGATGTAAAACGTGGTGATTATATTGGCGTACAGATTGATTTGAACAGAATGAAATATTATACTGTTGTAAATGACGGTAAAGTAAATACTGCAAACACACATATGGTTGGCGGTTATAAGCCTGCTTGGAGAACAATCGAGTGTACGCTTGTAAGTGATATATCAGAATTTAATGGTTAAAAATATGAGAACACAACCGAAGAAAAATTTAACTATTGTTAATAGATATAAAGGAAAACGTGGGAATGCAGTACGAATAGGGTATCAAAACAGAATACTCGAAAAAGCACCTATTTTTCCTAAACCCTTAGAATATGATGATATTGACAAAGCCATTTTTGATTTTGTTGATACACTCATACCCATTGTTGTAGATGGTAAACTGATACCAACATATACCCTTTATAGTAATCAACGTTTTTCCGAATATACGCAAATGTGGGAACATAGTGATGAAAACGGAAATTTATATTTAAATTTCAAAACAGTTAACAGAGAAAAAAATCCTTCATTTGGTGCTAATCAAGGTGGTTTATGGAATATACCTGGACAAAGAAAATATACTTTGTTACAAAGACAAGTTCTTGATGATAATAATACTGAAAGTTATGAGATTTACACAATGAAACAGCCTTATGCTGTTGACTTGAAATATACAATAGGTTTCATTACAACCACAGTTAACAACTTGAATAAATTCAATCAGAAGTTAAATAAGTTATTTTCAGCAAGACAATTTTATATAAGACCTAATGGTCATTATATCCCAATGACATTGGATGAAATTAGTGATGAGACTTCATATTCTATTTCAGACCGTAAATTCTATGTACAGACAGCGACTGTAAAACTTATGGCTTATATTATAGAACCCGAAGATTTTGAAGTTAAAAAATATCCAAAACGCAATAATATTATTTTAGAGGGAGATAACTATAAGAAAAATGCACATTGCGTTGAAGTTGAGGAAATGGAAAACAGAACAATGAACATAGATATTACGTTCAAACCATATCATAGTAAGGTTGGTTTTGTCTTTGATACAGAAATGACAGTTAATAGAGTTGTAACAGAAAATGTACGAAGTGTCAGAATAATGATTAATGATATTTTGTATTATATTGATAAAACTTTCAAAATACATAATGACGATAATATTGAAATTAAAATAATACCGGTAGATTATGAAAAAGAAAGTAAGATATATCTGTTAGGAATTAATGAAAATGAAGTTTACAATAAAGAAATAGTTCCAGAAAAAGTATATGAAGATATAACACATGAAAATATTATTATTGAATAATTTTATTTTCTATTTTATACTTTATGATATCATGTATATGATAATATATTAAAATATATATAATAATATTATAATATTAGATGGAAAAATTATTGGTATCACAAGTTTTGGAGTGTAATAAGACACTTTATAAGATAATGCAACAAAAAGTTAATCTTCCAATATCAGTAGGTCTGAAATTTTATAGGATAATGAAGATTTTTGATGAAATTGAAGAATATGTTTTTGAAACTATGGATATGACATTTGAAAATCTTGATTGGAATAACATGACCAATGAACAAATGTTGTTTTATAAAAATCTGATATCTGAACAGATTGAAGTTGAATATACCAAAATACCCCAAAAAGAATTAGAAAACAATAACGTTTTAATGTTGAATATAGGGGATATAGAAAAATTATCAATTATTCTCACTCAAAATTAAACAATAAATATCACACCAATGAGTTTTTGAGTTTTTGATTGATATTTATATTATATAATAAACGAAAATAATTTAAAATTTAATAAAAATATGGCAAGTAACAATACAAAAAAACAGATACATGTTAGTCCTGGTATCTATTTTACTGAAAGCGAACTTTCTGTTGCAAGTAAGTCACTTGGCATTACTAATTTAGGACTTGCTGGTGAAACTTTGAAAGGTCCTGCCTTCCAACCTATTGATATCAGTAGTTGGGCACAATACCAACAGTATTTCGGTGGTACAAGTACAGAAAAGTTCCAAGGAAGCCAATATCCTAAATATGAGTTGCCTTACATTGCTAAAACCTATTTGGAAGAGTCACAAAACTTAAAGGTTTGCCGTGTTCTTGGTTTGTCTGGTGTTAATGCAGGACCTGCATGGGTTATTACTGCATGGGGAGATGAAGGAAAAATGTATACAGAAAGCAAACCAATGGTGGTTGCTGTAATTCGTTCAAGAGGTGAACATAAAAAGGCTGCATACATAGGACCTGCTGACCCAGATAATGGAATTTGTGAAGACCAATATGAATACGACAAGATTCTTTATTATGCAAAAAATGTAAAAATTGTTAAGACAAAGAGTCTTTCTTTATCAGATGGATGTACACCAGGTTTTTCTACAAAAACCAATGAGTTACTTATAAACAGTAATAATTATGGTACATTCGGACTTGAAGTAACAACATGGGATGACCAAACAAAGGTATATGCAGTATCATTTAATGCGGGTGAGAAGAATTACATTTATAATGTAATCGGTGGTAATCCAGAAATTGGTGATGCTGAAATTTATGTAGAGGAACTGTATGACGTTGCTTTGCAACAACTTATCGAACGTGGTGAGTTAAATACTCTTGGACAAGAAAGAGATTTGCCAATGTATAAACCCGCCAGACTTGTACCTAAGTATAAACCCGTACTTGATATTCTTACAGAGGATGAAAGTATGTTGAAAAGACGTGATGTTGGTAAACGTTTCCTTTATAGTACTGAGTATTCGGTTAACAATGAGGATGCTTCTGCATTGAAAGTACACAAGTCAACAGATAAAGGTATTACTTGGGGAGAGGCTTGTGAAGGTGAAGCAGGACATATTTACACCGTTGTTGCCCATACAACTGAGGAAGGAACACGTGAGTACTACTATGGTGAATACGTAGGTGAAGAAGGTGTTGACGAGAAATATACTGAGGTACTTGGTAATCCGACAATAGATGAAGTGACGGAGGTTGTAGAAGAATGTGTTTATGTAAGTGCTATGGGTTATTATTTCATTATGGATAATGGTGATGTAAGACCTGTTACATTAGACATGAACAATTATAAAGAACAATACAGATATTCTTCAACTCCTTGGATTGTTTCAGAAATGAAGGGTGCTGCAAACAATGTTGAACTTACAAAACTTTTCCGTTTCCACACAATTTCTGATGGCGATAATTCAAGACTTGAATGTAAGGTTTCAATTGAAAACATTGACCCGACATATGGAACATTTGATGTTCTTATTCGTGATTTCAGCGATACTGATGCAAGTCCTGTTGTATTAGAGAAATATAAAGGTTGTGACCTTGTTCCGGGTTCTGAGAACTATATTGCATTGAGAATCGGTTCATTTGATGAAAGTTATGAAACAAAGTCAAAATATGTAACAGTTGAAGTTAATGAAACTGACAAGACAAAAGTTTCAGTTCCAGCTGGTTTCTTAGGTTATCCAGTTCGTGATTATGACGGTCTTCTTCCTGCTTCTAATGCTTCAGCAAATACGAACAATATTAAATTACAAAAACCATTCTTACAGTATAATACCAATATTTACGATGAAATTCGTGTTAAGAAACAATATTTTGGTATGTCTGACCTTGTTGGTATTGATGATGATTTGTTAAGATATAAAGGTGTATACGCTTATGACGAAAGACCAAATTATCTTACACCATCATTCCACCTTGACGCTCGTATCCTTGAAGGAACACCTGATGAGAACGGACTTGTAACAAATAATGGTATCAGTCAGACTGTTACAGTTGATGGTATTAGCGGTTATCAATGGGTAACTGTTGGTATGGGAAATACTGTTGGTAATTTCTCAAAAGAACCACGTATTGGTAATGAGGAAACAATGCTTAATACAATCTATGAGGACAAACGTTGGCGTAAGTTTACAGTTTGTTTCTATGGAGGTTTTGACGGTTGGGATTATTATAGAAAGAGCCGTAGTAATTCAGATGACTTCAAATATCAAAGATACCGTGGTAAAATGAATCCTATCAGTGGAGAAGGTACTAATTTCAAACTTATCCGTGAGCCAGAAGCATATGGATTTGACAAGGCTGAAAAAGTTATTACTTCTGACTGGTATGCTTATCTTTCTGCAATCAGACAGTTTGCAAATCCAAAAGAAACAGATATTAACGTACTTGCAACACCTGGTATTGACTATGTTAATAATAACTTACTTGTACAAGAGGTTATTGAAATGGTTGAAGAGGAACGTGCAGACAGTATCTATGTAATCACAACTCCTGATAAACCTTATGGTGCTGGTGATAATAAATTTGAGATGTATACAGCAGAAGACGCAGTAGATAATCTTGACGATAGCGAAATTGATACAAATTGGGCTTGTACTTACTTCCCTTGGGTTAAGTATTTTGACAGCGCAAACAATCAATATATTTATCTTCCACCTACAAAGGACGTTGTTAAGAATTTTGCATACACAGATAATGTAGCAGCACCTTGGTTCGCAGCAGCTGGTTGGAATCGTGGTTTGAGTGACGGTGTTCGTTCAAAGAAAAACCTTGTACTCGCAGAACAAGATGAACTCTACGCAGGACGTATCAACTTTATTAATAACTTCGCTGACGAAGGTATGAGAATTTGGGGTGACAAGAACTTGCAGATTGCTGAAAGTCATGCTCACATGAACAGAATTTCTAAGAGACGTTGTTTAATCAGACTTAGAAAACTTATCTCAATTGCTTGTATCGGTCTTGTATTTGACCCGAATGACCCAACAATGATTTCTTCTTTCAGAAGCGCAGTACAGCCAATTCTTGAAGACTTCATAACCAAGAGAGCACTTATTGATGCGAAACTTGTTATTGATGATTCAGAGGAAGCACGTGACAGACTTGAAATCAATGCACAGATTTATCTTAAGTTCACACCTAATGTTGAATACATTAACATTGGACTTGTAGCCACACCGCAAGGAGTAAGTTTCGAAGATATTTAATTGATAAAATTTTTAGACAATAAAAGAGGGTGAAAACATTTTCATCCTCTTTATTTTTGTAAATACGAAACTATTTATTATTATAATAAAAGTACTTTTATATACATAAGCAATATGAGAAAAAGAGATAATTTCGCTGAAATAAATGAAATGAGAAAAATGTTATCAGAAGTAAAAAGTTTAACATTGGAAAATTTCATTATGCCAGAAGAAGATTCTTTTGAAGAGGAAACACCAATAGAAGCGGATAATGAAGAAGAAGTTCTTCATACAAATCCAAATGATATGTCAAGTATTGAAAAAGAATTAACACAGATTAGAAAAATTGCATTAAGTGTTATTAATAGACTTGCAGACCAACCGACCTCCCCCCAATACGATACAATGAAAAAGATATGGAATATGGTTGATAAGGCAATTGAACAGCCACAAAAAGGTAATGGTAATTTTTCTGATTAAATAATAAATTATAATATATATTTTTTTAATATATGAAGAAAGTTGTTAAATTAACTGAGGGTAAACTCAAAAAAATGATTGTAGAGGCCGTAAATACAATATTGAATGAAGAAACCGAAGAACAGAAACGTAAACGGCAGATGGAAGATGATTGGCAAGATTTAGAAGGACCTATGAAATATTATAAAAATAGTTTTCCTGGTGATTCTAAATATACACAGGCAACACTTGGGGATGATTTTGCTTATAGTTGGGGTGGTGCAGGAAAAACACCAGGTGCCCTTGCAATGGATGCACAATTACCATATGTACACCCTTATACTACTCAAAAAGGTCGTTTATATAAAAAAGCAGATACAAGCAAATGGACAGAACCTTCAATGAAAGACAGAGGATATGAAGGACCGAATGCCGCACGAAATTTTGCCAGAAATATACATTTTGATAAAGATAAAGTTTCTGGTATGACACCTTATCCATATAAGGGTGAATATGGACCAACAGGAGATATTTATGGAGATACTGATTATGCAAATCTTGATGACCAAGATTATTTTGAAGATAAAATAAAATCAACTGATGGGAAATGGTATCAAGACAAAAAAGACTATTATAAAAAAATGAAAAAACTTTCACAATCATTAGGAGGTAAAAGAAGTAAGAAAGATGATGACAGAAGTTTTAAACGTGCATTAAAAGCAGCAGATTCACGCCCATTGCATAGAAAAGGAAGCCTTAATAGAGTTGGAATGGATGAAAATGTTATTAGAAAACTTGTTTCTGAATCAATTAAGAAAGTTTTGAATGAGAAATGGTATCCTGAAAGCGAAGATGATATTTCCGATTATTCATTTGGTATGATTGCAAAACTTTCAACAAGAAGTTTAATGCAACTTGATGAAGAGACAATCGCAAGATTGGAACAAGTAAATGATGAAACTATTGAGACACAATCTTCTTATGTAAGCGTTATGGTAAGAAATGTAAATGCTTCATGTGATGAGGATGGAGATTGTACTTTGACCATTGAATGTGCCGTTTCAGCACCGGATATGCCAATTTATGAAATTGAACAGGAGGTTGAGGAAATATTGTGGTATTGGGTAGAAAATATTACTGGTCAATCTTTGATAGCAGGATTTGATTGGGAAAGCGAAGATACTGTTTTTGACAGAAGAAGCAGAAATAAATAAATATTTTTTAAAATATAGAATATTTATATATAAAAATAAAGAGTTAAAAAGAATATAACATATGTCAGACCTTTTACTTAAAGCTCCATTGGAGTATGAACCTTTAAGAAAAAATAGATTTTTAATGAGATTTCCTTCAGACTTAGGAATACAAGAGTGGTGGGTAAGCAATGCTTCACGTCCAACCATTACTAACAATGAAACAGAGATACCTTTTCTTAACACTTCAACATGGGTTGTTGGGCGTTATGTTTGGGAGGCTATTTCTATTACACTGAGAGACCCGATTGGACCAAGTGCTTCACAAGCAGTAATGGAATGGGTTCGTTTGGCTTCTGAGAGTGTTACTGGTAGACAGGGTTATGCTGTAAGTTATAAACGTGACTTGCAACTTGAGTTACTGGACCCCACAGGCGTGGCTGTTAGCCTTTGGATAATTAAAAATGCAATGCCAACAACAGTTAGTTTTGGTGACTTAAGTTATGATGATGATTCTCTTGCAACAATTGAGATTACAATTCGTCCTGACTATTGTATCTTAGCATTCTAATAATTCTTATAAAAAAAATATAAATAAGGACAATCAAAAATGGTTGTCCTTTTTAAGTTTACGGTGCATGATGAAACAAGTAGTGCCAAAATCAATTTCAAAAGAAAAAAGGAATAGGAAACAGAAAGCAAAGTCAAATTATAAACCGTTTCATGGTGGAAAACCTTTCAAACAAAGAAAAATAACAGACCAAAAATATGGCACAAGTCAACTTGAAAGAAATTTTGCGTCAGATTTCCTTGACAGGATGGGTTTGGTTTATATATATCAATATGAAGCAAAAGATATAAAACGTTTTTATGATTTTGCTTTGACTTGTTATGATGATGTGGAATATGTATATGAGGAAAAAGATGGAATTAAGTGTGTAAAACAGGAGGGACATTTTTTTCCTCTTGATTTATTAATTGAGGTTGACGGTTCATTTTTTCATGCAGACCCAAGGGTTGTCACTGAGGATAAAATTACACCAATGCATAAACATAATAAGTTTATTGATGGACTGAAAGACCAATGGGCTGCATTACATGGTGTTCCTTTATTACGGTTATGGGAATATGATATAATTCATAATCCGAAGATGGTTGAAAATGAAATTAAGAAATATATTAAGAGTAGTAAAAAGAAAAAAGAAATAAAGGAAAACAAGAAAAAACCACATTAATTGATATATATTTGAAAAATAGGTTTATTTTGTATAAACTTATTATAAGGAAAAATAGGTAAACAATTATGTGTGTTAAAAATTCTAAAGCATTAAAAATTTTTAAGTGGGATGCCTTACGTAGAAATAGATTTTTAGTAAGGTTTCCGAAAGAAATTAATATTTGTGAATGGTGGATTGAAAAAATTACCAAACATCCAATTTTATTTGATAATAAAAGTTCAAAAAAATTTACTATAACTTTTAGAGAACATGGTTATTGTGGTGATGTAGTGATTTATAAAGAACTTAAAAAGTTTAACGTTTTGGATAAATGTGACAGGAATATAGTTTTTGAAGACTTAGATGCCACCGGTTATACTGTTAATAGGGATTATTTTATAAATTGTAAGGCCAAGGAAATACGATTTGACACATGTGATTATAAAAATGACAAAATAAAAAAATGTGTTGTTGTTTTTGAATATGATGATATTATAAATAAATTGTAAAGTTTTATGAAAGTTACTTTATATATACCTTTTGCAAATGGTGATGCTGTTAATGGGTTTAACTATGAGGGTGAAGAACTGACAGCACCAAAGTATGTAAAAATGGAAGAAAATGAATATTATGGTCATAAAGATGGCGTTGACCATATGGTTGTCACAAGTTTGGGAAATAACATGGCATATAACCCATATAAGAAAAGGAAGATAAATGTTAAGAATCAGAGTTATGCTTTTCATAAATGTGACGGAAATATAAGAAACATTAATGGAAGTGAGATAACAGTTACCCAACTTGATAGGTTATGGGCAAATAAAGAACAGTTTGGTTTATTTATATATTTGAATGAGCAGGAATTTATAAGAAAACCAGATTTGGAAACCGATTTGAAAATGTGGATTCAAGATAGTCAAAAAATCATGAATATTGCAAAACTGAGTGATGAAGAAAAAATGTTTCATCTTCCAAAAAAGGATTTCAAAATTGATTTTGATAACGGAAAATGTCATGCTGTTTTGAAAAATTGTAAATTTGCAAAACTTTTATCAAGTATTAAAAAGGCAAATGGAGAACCCATGATTACTTCTTTTGCAATGATTATTGAAAGAATAATATTTACAAAAAATTAAAATATGGCAGATAATAATAGACTTATGTCTAGTCAAGAAATAGAGGACGAAAAGAGAAAACGCCAATTGGCCATTGTTAAGGCTTCCAACCAAATGTTGAATGAAGCAATGGAAAAAGCATTGGATAATACGTCAGACCCTGTTAGGAGAAGTGAATTGCAAGAGAGATTTAATGTTGCAATAGAACAGAATGATGCGTTTGCACAATCTTATCTTCACGCTTCAAAAGATGAAGTCGAGAAATCCACATTTAGAGACGTTGACCCATCTGAGGTTACGAAATACAATGAACGTCTTAAAAAGAGAGGATTGACTGATGAGGAAGTACATAGAAAGGATATGGCAACAGTTACAGTTGGTAAAAATGGCGAAAAGGTTGCACCAATAAGAAGACGTAGACGTGGTGCTAAGAAAGATTTGGGCGATGATTATCAGAAACTTGATATTGAAGAAGAATTTATGAAGCAGACATTAGTAAATGACGATATCCAAATTCAAAAAAACATAGAGAAAAACAAGGAATTTGAGGAAGAAATGAGAAAACAAGGGAAAGATATTATCAGTAAGATTGTAAAACCTTTTGAAGATGAAAATGCAAACAAAAAAATAAGTATGGAAGAAAATATTCAAACTGAAAGAATTGAGATTAATAATAAACCACAAGAGAATAGTAAGGAAAAGAAAGAGAAAATTCATGAAGTTAAAAATGCTGAAGTGAAAGAAGTCAAAAAGAAAACAAAGAAAACAGAAGAGGTTTTGACTTATGACTTTGATTTCTCTTCTGTACCGAGTTATGTACAATATGATGTTTTGCCATTACCCTCAAAGGGTCAATGCTATCCAAAGAACTCACCATTGCGTTGTGGACGTATACCAGTAGCCTATTTAACAGCAGCAGACGAAAATATTATTGCTTCCCCTAATGTTTATCGTGATGGTAAATTGCTTGATATTATTTTGGATAGGAAAATCCTTGATAAGAGAATTAATGCCAATGATTTATGCAGTGGTGACAGAGATGCTATTATTTTATGGCTCAGAGGAACATCTTATGGAGAGGATTTCCCAATCAGTGCGACAAATCCGGAAACAGGAAAACAGTATAATGTAACAATTAGTTTATCACAGTTTGATTATAAGAAATTTGAATTAGAAGGTGATGAAAACGGTTTGTTCGACTTTGAAACAAACAATGGTGATTTAATCAAATTCAAGTTTTTTACAAATAAAGATGAGGAAAAATTGAGAAAAATAATTACCTCACAGATTACAGACAGTAATAAGTTTGAAATATTTACAAATCTCAAGCAAATCATTGAATCATTAAACAGAATGAGTTTTACAGAAGAGGAAACAAATATGTTAAATGAGGATATTGATGAGATAAAAGATATTGTTGGTGATGATTTGGAAGAAAACACAGAAAACACTTATCCAAACACAATTACTGAACAGATGATTATGCACACGGTTTCTGTAAATGGAAATGAGGATAGGGAGTTTATTAAGAATTACATTGAAAATATGCGTACAAGGAACGCATTGGACTATCGTAATTATTTCATTGATAATAAACCAGGAGTTGATTTTAACTTCACAGTAAATATTCCCGAGTCCGATGGAGGTGGCTCGTTCACTACCTTTCTTAGAATCGATGATACTATTTTCATTAACTTCTAATTTTGAGAAGAAACTTAAACATGAATTATGGCTTTGTCATAAAAATATGAATTTAAGTATGGAAGACTTGTATAATATGACGGTTGCAGATAGAAAGACATACATTGCAATACATAATAAACAAGTTGAAAAGGAAAAAGAGAGATTGGAAAATATGAGAAGAAAAAAATAACTAAAATTGAAATTACAATGAAACATATAAGATTAAAATACAATTCAAAAAACAATTATTTCGATATGATTGTACCGTTTTCTTTTGTATTTAAATGCCAACTGTCAAAAATAGAATGGAAGGAAAAACAAGAAAATAGGGTTGAAGGTTATTATATATTTGATACCTATATTGATTTGACAGCAGAACAAATAATAAATGGTTGGTATCCAGAACATACAGAATTTTGTATTAAAGATTATGATATATATGTATCTATACCTTTATCTGATTTGGAATGTCAATATGTTGAAGAAGAAAATAAAGAATAAAAAAACATTTATATATCAAATATTGAATTAATCAATAGTTCCTTATCAAAATAGATTTGGAACTATTTATGTTTATAATACAATATACAATACGTTATAATGGCACGTAGACAAAGAACCAGAAATACAAATACCAATAGTAACAGTAATGGAAATTTTTCATCAAAAATTGATGAATTAAATGATAGTATCAATAATTTAATTGATACAATTGAACATATTTCTAAAAAAGTCGAAAATAGTAATAAGTCTAATAAGTTTAATAATTCAAGAGGTATTTCTTTTTCGGCTATTAGTATATATATAAGTAATGCAAGCTATCGTAAACAACAACTTGGGCAATTTAGTAAGAAAGGACAAGTTATGGGGCGTTACAAGTCAATTAATTCTGAAAAATTGGGTAGTAAATTTCTTGGTGCAGTTTCTAAGTTTTTGGGTGGACCTTTTGTTGCTGCTGTTCTTTATGCAATAGATGCATTAAAAATGATTGGTTCAGTAATAAATGATTGGAAACTTGCAACCAGTGAAATGTATAAACATCAAACAAAACAGGAACAACTTCAATATGAATTATCTAAACAAGAAATGGTAATTGAGAACAAAATGAAGATTGAAAATGTTTCTGCACAGGGTGATATACAATTGAAAATGTTAGAGACACAAGGTGCTACGATGTTAGAAGCATTAAAATTAACTTCAGCACAGTATGCAAAAAGTGTTGATATTGCACTTGGACCATTAACAAAAGGCATAAACGAAACGGCATATGAAGCAGCAAATGCACGAATAGACGCAGCAGTTCAAAAACAAAAACTTGATTTGCACAAAGACCAACGTGAACAACAATATGGTCGTTATAAAGAACAACGTGAATTACAACAAATTGGAAACATTGCAGGATTAGAAGCAGAAAAAGGTGTTGCACAAACCCAATACAAAATTGATAGTCAAAGGGCTGCAATGGAACATACACAATATATGGAAAAGAATCATAATTATCAAATGTTAATAAGAGATGAGCACGATAATTTATTAAATTATGATGCAAAAACTGGAAAAGTAACTGAAGATAATAGTGTTGGTGGTGGAAACATTGCAAATGGTGGAAAAAATTCAAAAGTAATAACTAATACAAATGAAGCTGGTATTGGTGATATAATGAATTCAAACATGTTAGGTGCTAATGCTGAAAAATTCATTGGGTATCAAGAAGGACAACATGCAAAACAAATGGCAAAGGCTGAATACAAATGGGAAAAACTCAGAGAGGCAGCAGATTATCAAAAAACTGTAATTGATTCAGAATATGATTTAGCAAAGACACAACAAGAATATGCATTTAATATTGCAAATAAACAACTTGATATTTCAGTTGAAAGTAAGGAGATTGTTATAGATACCGCATCAGAAGTTAAAAAGACGTGGTTACAACTTGCACAGAAAACAGAACAATGGTTAGAAAATTTTGATTCTATAACTAATGATTTGGGTATTAATTTGGGTTATACAAGTAAAGAACAATTACATAGTTATCAAACTTCAATGTTTAACATTGTAGAGAATGTGGCTTCAAAATTTGGCAAAAGTATAGAGGAAGCTGCTAAAATACAACAAGCATTTAGTGAAAATACCGGAAGAAATCGAATAATGGGTGAACGTGATTATGGTAATTTATTTGGCTTGGGTAAATATCTTGGTGATGACGGACTTGCAGCAAATTATGCTTCTGAAATGGAAATATTCAATGCCGGTGTTTCTGATTCTGTTGATATGCTTGATGAAGCATTACAAGATGTGAACAGAATTGGTTTGAATGGAAGAAAATATACTAAAACACTTGTTGATAATCTTAAATTAGCACAAAAATATAATTTTAAGGACGGTACTAAGGGCTTAATGAATATGGCTAAGTGGGCAGAAAATACACGTTTTAATATGAACTCACTTAGTGGTATGTTAGATAAAGTTTCTGAAGGTGGACTTGAAGGTATTATTAAACAAGGGGCAGAGTTTCAAGTTCTTGGCGGGCATGCAGCAATGAACGCAGACCCAATTGCCATGTGGTATGAACGTTATGCAGACCCACAAGCGTTTGCAAAACGTATGCAAGATATGACAAAGGGCTATGGTCAACTTGATAAAAAAACAGGTGAAACCACATTTAGTGTAAATGAACAAATGATGATGGAACAACTTGCAAAAATACAAGGTCGTTCTTATGAGGATGTTGCGAATGAGGTACGTGCAAGAAATAAAAAAGAGGTTGTTGCAAAACAATTCAGAAGTAATTTTAACGAAGAAGAACAAGCGTTTATTTCAAATAATGCAACATATAACAAGCAAACAGGACTGTTCCAAGTTAAAGTAAAGGGTGCAAATGGTAAATATGAAAATAGAGATGTAAGTCAGTTAACACAGAAAGATTTAGAAAATCTTATGCCGGAAAGACACGAAGAAAGAATGGAAAAATATATGCAAGATATTTTAAGTGCTGTTGAGGGTGTAAAAGGGGAGGAAATTGCTGAAAAGGCTAATCTTGCAGCAGCAACTTATGAAGAAATGTTAAATGCATATACAGAACGAACAAGAATTGCAAATGAAAGTTATGCTGAACATAGAGACAAATATATAGAAGAAACAAATAAAGGAATGGCAGCAGCCACGGCAGCTTTTAAAGATTACATTGGAATATTTAATGAAGGAAATAAGGATGTTGAAGAGTCTGTTAAGAATATAGAAAGCAGTGCAAATAACATTAGTGTTGCTTTAAATGATACAGCAAATATAATAGCACAAGCAAACACCCAAATTGCAGCAGCACATGGTTTAGAATATGCAACACCAAAATTTACACAGTTTCTTAAAAAAAATGAAGAAAAACGTAGGACTACACAAGTAGATGACGGTATTATAAGCGGTAATAATTCACCAATTGTTTCAGCGGCATCCAATGTTACAAAGATAAATGACGGATTGGTGCAATCAGACCCGAAAGACGTTGCAATATTTGCAAAAGAGGGCGGTGTAATTGGAAATTTCCTTAACGACTTATATAATGATGTACATTCGGCTAACAGTGGTACAATTAGTTTAGATACTGTAAATGTTACAATCAGTGGTAGTTTAGACCTTTCCTCTGGTGGACAGAGTGTTAATATTATAAATGAGTTACAAACCAATCCGATGTTATTAAGGTCATTGTCGAGAATGTTGGCACAACAAATATCTTCTGCAATGAATGGCGGTAGAGGAACATCGTCAATAGGAATAGGCAGTGTTTAAAATTGATTTTTGTTTTTAAAAAGTTAAAAAATATATAATTATAGGTTAAAAGATAAATATATTGTTTAGATATGGATTTTAAAGATACCGTAAATGCAATTAAGAATGTTGGCAACACACTTAGAAGTATTGTTCCCATTACTGAGCACGTTGTCAATAAAGTTAGGAGGAATACAGGTGGTTGGGGTTTTGATGCAATGTTAATGACACCAATCAGTGACTATTGTCTTGTTGATATGGGTGATTGGCAGATGAGAAAGGCTATGTTTCTTAATATGGCTGAAAAGGATATTACTCTTGATTTAATTGCTGATAGCGTTACAGGTATTAGTAATAAAGTATCTGATGAATCATACAAATATGATTATAGTTATGCACATGAAAACAATTATTTAAACAATTATCAAAGAGAAGCAAAATACACAACAACAAGGGAAGGTAAAACAGATAATAATATACAGAATTATATGAATCATAATGAACTTTATGGTCAAAGTGTAAATGTCTATCCTGATGAGGATAATACCGGAACCGCAAAATTCACAGAAGACAGTAAATGGAATTTTTATGATGCAAACAGAAACAGAAACAGTATTATATATAAGACAAAAAAATTGTTTAATGAAAGAAAAATTAATACAATTATAAGCAGATTTCATACAGACCCCGTTAAATTGGATTTATATGATGATACAGAAGCAAAAAGTGTATATGGTTTATCTCATGGAAGAAATCTTTTGACATATGATGCCGAGAGAAATGGTATAAGTTATGACAGAAACGGTTATGATAACCCATATTGTCGTGTATGGACACATCATCACCAATATAGTGAAGTTAGGGCAAGGCTTATAAGACCTTTTACAATTGAGGATGAAAATGGTAATAAAGAACATGTTAAAAATTCTGATATTCATAATTGGAGTGGTTTTACTGATGTAAATTATAAAAAATGGGATAAAGAATATCATGATAAGGATGGAAAAGTCATTGACCCAAATGTAAAATGGGGTTGGAAAGATAGTGGTAAAGATGGATGGGATATGTCGGTTCTTGACAAAGAAACTGGTTTGGTAAATATTGCCCCAAAATTCTTGGGTGGTGCTGAAAAGAACATTCACACAAAGGATTGTATGTTTTCCATTGAGAATCTTGCATGGCAAGGATATGACCCATATTCATTTGAAAGAGCGTTATCTTGGGAACAACGTGGACCGTTTGGTGGTAGAATTATGTGGTTTCCACCATATGGTTTAAGATTCAGTGAAGACACAAGTGTAAATTGGAATGAACATAGTTTTATCGGTAGGGGCGAAAATGTGTTTACTTATACAAACACGTCAAGAAGTGGTACACTTGAATTTATGATGGTGGTTGACCATCCTTCAATTACTGACTATGCAACATGGTATGGTAAATCGCAAGCTGACCAATTACCAAAAGATACTGATGTTCTGCGTTTCTTTGCAGGATGCGGTGTTAAAGACAGTGTTAGTAGTGGTAAAAGTGATGGTGGAGGAAGTCTTTTGTCATTTGTTAAACCAACACCACTTACTGATGAATATTTGAAAAAAGATGTTTCACCAGCGGAAAAAGTTACAGAAAATAAAAAACCTGAGGTTCCTGCTCCTGATGAAGAGATAGAATTGACTTTTTATGTTTTTTATCCGAATAACTATAGTGGATATTATGATAATAATGAAAGTAGCAAAGTTAATCCAATTGCCTATTTGTTATATGGTAAAGGAGCACAATGGAAGTGTAATGATTCAGATGTGACAAAATCTGAAGTTCTTCCACTTGATTTCGAAGATACAAGTAATGATTCATTTGTTGGGAACGGTTATGAAATGTTAAATAGTAAAAGTGATGTCGGAAGTCAGAATAGTTCACATAACTATATAATCGGTACAGGCTATCCTGGTAGTTATGGCAAGACGAAATATATACCAACAAATTCGAAAAAGTGGTATTATAGAATTGATGGTGAATATGTTCCAAACATAGATTATTCTTCCGTTAAAAATACTTTTGGACAGAAGTTAAGAAATGAAAATAGTTATCAAGATATGAAAACATTACAGTTGAATTGTAATGTTGAAAATGTTAAAAAGAAGTTTCCTGAAGAAAAAGACAATGAACGTCTTTACTCTTTGGCTGAAATTGCCTATGCCTTGAAACATAACTATGAGAATGAAAATTCGAGTGAAACAGCAGACCAAGTAAGAATTAAAATAAATTCTGGTAGTCTTAATGAAGATAGAATAAAAGAATTGGTCGAAATGTTTGATACAAGAGATAGTTCTCCATATAAGGTAATTGAAGTACATGGTATTGGTTTTTCCAATTCACATGGTAATAATTCAAAAGAGGATACAAATACTCAACGTAATCAATTTTTGGCCGAACAAAGATGTAAAACTGCAATAAGATGGTTTATTACAAATTATGGTCATGGCAGTACAACAATAAACACAGGTAGTGAACTTTCAGAATATAGTGTAAAAGTAAGCAAGGAAGATTTACAAAATGAAAGTGGTGATACTGCTAAAATGTATCGTTCAGCAAAAATGAAGATAAAAATCAAGAAAAGTGCCGTTCTTAAGCCAAAAGAAATGAATCAAGAAACCGAAACTTCTCAAGAACAGCAAGAAACACAACCATATAGGAGATTTGATGACTTTAAGGAAGTTGAAAAAACCAAAGATGGTGTACAACTCTATGAGGCGGTAAATCAAAATGACATACAAAAAAAAGGTGTAAAGTGGTATTATGATGAAAAAACACAAGAAATGAAAGTATGGAATCCAGAAATTGTTAGATTGGGCAGATGGAGTGGTTTCGAAGATGGATGGACAAGTGAAGATAAAGAAAATATGTCTCTTGATACAGAAAATGCCAATAAAAATAGCCTTAGATATGACCAAGAGTATCATTTCTTCAAGAAATTAGAAGCAGACCATCCAGATGTATTTAATTCTCTTGTTGAAAAACTTCAATATTTTGACCCTGCTTTTCATAGCATGACACCTGAAGGATTTATGGGCAGATTGAATTTCTTACAACAGTGTACAAGACAAGGTAATACTATTGGTGCATCTGATAAAAATGGTCATTCAGCAAATAATCTTGCATTCGGAAGACCGCCATTCTGTATATTAAGGTTAGGTGATTTTTATTATCAAAAAATTGTGATAAGAAATATAAATATCACATATGACCCGCTTGTTCTTGATTTGAACAGTGAGGGTATTGGTGTTGTTCCATTGATAGCAAATGTTACTATTTCATTCAATTTTATTGGTGGTGGAGATTTGAGCGGACCTGTAAGAAGATTGCAGAATGCAATGAGTTTCAATTATTATGCAAATGGACGTTTATATGATAATCGTGCTGATAGAATTAAACGAGAAAACACCAATTGGGAAACAATGGGTGCTATAGGTCATGATACGATTGAATTTAATAACTCTTATTTCCATGATGTTAAAATGGCAAAATAACTGAATGTAGTTTTTAAAATATGGCAAATTATTACGATAGATACAAAAGTTTCAGATTAGATGGTAATTTTATGAAAATACCATTTATAGATATAAAAAAAGAAAGTACAGACTTATATATAGAATTTGATAAGTCAAAAATGCGTTTGGATACATTGTCATATAAGTATTATGGTGATGCAAACTATGGTTGGTTAATAATGATGGCCAATCCACATTTGGGAAGTATGGAATTTGAAATTCCTGACAAGGTTTTAATGAGAATACCATATCCAATAACAACGGCATTAACGAGATATGAGAACAAAGTTAACGAATTGGTTTCATCTTAACATTTTTTAACTTTAATTATTTGGTTATTTCAAAAATTTGTTTTACTTTTGTGAACTAAAACAAGGTAAAACATTTTTTTTTATGAAAAGGACTGTATTATTTATTATTTTATTTTTTAGTGTATTAAGTATTAATGCACAAGTCATGAATAACAATGGTGAAAAAGTTATTCGTAAGATAGAGGTATATGCTGAAAGTTCATTAAAACCATATGCGGTGATGGCTTTTAATTATAATAATGATTTGGAGTTAGAGGAAATTGTTGTTAATATTCCTTTAACTTGTAAATTTCGTTTAAAAAAGCAAGGTAATACAATTAGTAGAAGTGATTATGATGCAAATGGAGTCATCAATAACAAAGTGAGATATCAATATAGTTTAAAGGAAGATTTGGTCAATGACTGCCAAATTGATAATATTGGTGTGGATAACAGTGTATTGAGATTTGATTATAAATATTGTTATGACAATGAGGGTAGATTAAAGACAATCAATAAATTTGAATATTTCAGAGAAGAAAACAATTCCTTTAAAGAATTATCTGATAGATATAAAGAGATATTTGAATGGGATGAAAAATATAATGTATATACAACAGGAGAAAATGGTTGGAATTGGAAGTTAAATCAAGAATACGACTATGATATTCAATATAAAACGAGAGAATATTATCCCGATTTACATAATGAGACAAATATTGATTTGTCAAAATTATGTTTAAATACAACTGATTATAATAGGATTGAAACAGTAACAGAATGGTTTGGTAAACATTCAAAACATTATATAGAAAGTAATAACAACTATTTTTTTGAAATTATATATGGAAATAGTAATGTCAGCGAGATAGTTGTTTATAGTCCACATAAATATGTGGAGAAAAAATACAAAATTTACTATTGGGAAGATTAACTTAGTATTTGAAATCCAAAAAAGAACTAATTATGTTTATATGACATAATGTATATCTTAAAAAAGGGATGGCAGATACTAATGAAATAAAAAAACAACAACGAATAATTTATGTTGAACCAAATGATGTTTTTGACAAAGAAGCGGAAAATGCCCAACAAGGTTTGTTATTAACACCAAAATATGAGGATTTCTGTATATCATTTAATTTAATTATTGAAGCATTCACAAGATTTAAGACGGATGCTACTTCTAATGGCATTGGTGGTAATGGTAATACACAAAAATTTTCTATACAATGGGGTTTAACCAAAGAAGATATGTATAAAAGAAGAACTTCTGTTTTGCAAGGAAACAGGGGTAATAATGTTTTAGTGAATGAAGACGGAAGTTATGGTTATTCTGATTCTAACTATAATTACCTTACCACTTATTATACGGATTTAACATTTGATTCATATAAAGATAAAACACAAATAGAAGGATTAGGAGTTGAAAGTGTTCAAGTTTCCTATGAAAGTTGGTATACTCCTACTGTTACAATTAAATTTGTTGATTTACGTGGTTCTGCTATATTTGGCAGGGAAGAAGCCACACATATTGATGAGAAATTAACTGCTGAAAATATATTCGGTTGTTTCTTTACTATGCCGTATCCTTTATTTAGATTACAAATTAAAGGTTTTTTGGGCAAACCTGTAACATATCAACTTACTTGTTCAAGTTTTAAGGGCGAGTTTAATTCACAGACAGGTAATTTTGAGGCTGTTGCAACATTTATTGGTTATTCTTGGAGTTTAATGACTGATATACCGTTTGCTTATTTGATTGCAGCCCCTTATGCACCTTATATTGGTGCTGAATATTGGAACAGAAACAGAACATCAGCAAGATGGGGTTTATGGGACGATGGCAACACACTAAGACCACCAATGAGATTGTATGATTTATTTATGAATATTAAGGCTGCATTGGCTGGCGGTGATTACAGTAAGGCAACTGAGGAACAGAGTGCCGAATTAGATTCAATGTCAAATGAACGAAAGGAACTCAATATTTTAAGTGAGCATCTAAACCTTTTTATTAAATCCTTAAGAGAAAAAGTTGATGGAAAATGTCTTGTAACGTATGACGAGGAAGCACAAAACGAGCAATTATTACTTTTCAGTGACAGCAATTCTTTAGCATTGACCGAAGAAATAATTAAAAACTATGAGGATTTTTATAATGCTTTAACTGTATATACCACAAGTGGTTATGATAAGAGTAAGGAATTAAATACTAATATTGCGCCTAACAAATGGGATAAATGTCCTCAAAATATTACTTTTTTGGATAAATTTACTATTACAACAGACACTGAAGGAAATTCAATGTCTATACATGTTAATGATGTCAGTGAAGTTACTGTAGAAAGTTTACAAACAGTTGTATTTAATGAAGTTAATGGTCAAAATAAGTTAACAAATTCAATGGCCAATATTATTTTTGAAAATATTACTGGCGATTATAGAAATACAAATATTAAGAAATATGCTTATCTTTTAAATTGTAATAATATAACAAGACTTATTACTGATAGGCTAAAAGAGATTGAGAAACGTGAGAAACAAATTCTTATAGAGATTAATGAAAATATAAATTTGAACATTATTCAATTACTTAGTACAAAAAGTGGTGATGTAAGTCAGAATGACGGTTTTAAGCCATTTATCGGTAATGTTTTCAAATTAATTTTCTGTCACTTAGAAACATTTTGTCATATAATGTTTGATTCTGCCGATGAAATCTATGCACAAATGAAGTCAGGATATAGAAAACCTGAAATGTTAGGCATTGATATGAATGCAACTGATATTAAAAAAGGTATTGTTAAAGATGTTACCCCTTGGCCTGCAATTTTCAATAATGGAATAGAAACATCAGAATGTGGTTTTAAATCAGACCAAAGTGAGATATATGGATGGGTGGGTGATTTATCAACACATCGTTTTATTGAGGAAAAAGTTGTTTATTCTTTACAAGAAGGTATACAAAAAATAATGCCGGAAAATAATAACGATAATGATTCACAAAAATTTAACGGCTTTCCAATATTACCGTCAGATTTTTGCATGAATAATAATGTTTTTGGTGCAGCACCTTTAAATGATGTGTCTGAACTTAGTGGCCACTTAGCCACAAGAATAACCAATATATTAGGTGTTACTTGTGGTAATAATATTACAAGTGATTTGTCAAAGATGATTGGTAAATTAGATGCCTATAATTTATATAGGAGACTTGGTTCTATTACTTCTTTATCAACATTAATGAAAAACATAAGTGATAGGATTTTAGAAGGTATAATGTATTGTGAAAACAATAAAGAGTATCAAGATTATGCAAAACAAAGTTTTCCTGGTAATGAGAATCTGAAACATTATGAATTTGAGACAAGAAAAATTAAATATAACACGAAAGGAAGACAACCTTATTTTATTGATAATGGAAACAATGCCGTTTATGTCCATTTTTATGATAAAAACGGTCTGAATTATACACCATGTACTTTAAGGGATTTTATGTATTATGCCAACAGACCATCAAATGGCGATTTTACATATAGTGGTACTTCCATAGAAAATGCATATTTCACACCGAATACGAAAACCAATTCAGATGGACAATTGGAAAGTTATGATTGGCTTTATATAAGTGATTCTTCGAAAATAGATGAAATAAAACAAGCAAGGGAACAATATGTCAACAAATATATGTTTAATATTGTTACCGATGATTCTATTGTTAATTCAATTAAAAACAAATATTTGCAATTAAAGGGTGGTAATTTGAAACTTGGTGAATATGAGGTAAAAGATGATTTAACCGAATATATAAATAAGTTTATCAAAGTTGGAAACCAATATAAAAGCAAGTTTTTCAAAAATGTATGGTATATGTTGAGTGGAAACAGCGAAAAACTTGGACTTTTAAAACAAAACTTTTTACCGGACGATAACAATAACAGTAAAACACCTGATAAATTAAATTATTTTGACTGGTATGAGAATAAGAGCGGTAACGTTAAAAATAGAGTTAAGGTTAATGAAGACGGTGAATTATTATTAAATGATGAAAAGACAAATTTATCAGAACTTGTAATACAACAGTTTAAGGTTGAATATCTTGGCAATGAATGTAATATATTTGGTTGTCCTTTCTATTATATGCAAGGAGAAAAATTGTCTGGTGAAACTGACGAACAGTTTGCATATAGAAGTAACAGTGTAAAAGCACTTTTGTTTTTACATACTTTCAAGTATGATTATATCGGAACAAACTTAAATGTTTTTGATAGGAATAAAAGAAACGGTTTAATTGAAGAAGTACCAAAGGGATACCTTTTATTCCTTGGAGCGATGTTGTGGAGAAAAAGATATTACAAGAATATTGGTAAAGACCCTATTATATTTTCACATGGTAATGAAAAGTATGCAAGTTGTAGTACTGATTACACATTGTTTACTTCTTTTGGAACATATGTCAAATTCTTTATATACAAACAAAATGCAAAATACAATTATGCGGTGAACAATTTATTTGATGGAATGAACAATATTGATTACAATATTGAAAACCAGTTGATTGCACTTTTTGAGAATTTTGCAAAGACAACTTTTAACTCAATATCTAAGAGGTATGAATTAATTGATTTGGAAAATGGTAAAGAACGTAGATATACTTTAAGTGGCTTAAAAAAGGACATAGGAATTGTATGTAATTTCTTTAAAAATGAGGGTAATGGTAAACAGATAACAGTAACTTCTCCACCGATATTACCTTGGAACGTTGAATCAACCCCGTCAAATTTTATTAATTGGCTTAATAGATACGGTTTTAAAGGATGGCTTGGAAGATATAGTTTGATAAGTGTTTATCCGTCCACAGATGCTAATGTACAAGGTCTTAGGCTGATGTTTAATGAAAAAGATGAACAATATCAGAATATTTTCAAGGATTTATATTTTAACTCTTATATTGTAACTGATAGTTGTTACAGAAGAATGGGTAAAAACACTGAAGCAGTCAATGAAAATGACAAAATAAAGGTTAACAAAACTTTATTAAAAGCATATCTTAGTGGTTTCAAAAGTGCCTGTGACATATTAATAGGGGAAGAGACCGTGAGTATTGGCGGAACGGAAGGAATTGCAGTATCAAGGGGAACATTGAAAAATAGGGATGTTAGTTTGGCAATATATTATTATCTTAAAAACCTTTGGGACAAATGGTTGGTGATTGCTGACACAAAAAGTTTTGATGTTGATGAGTTTTTCATGAAGAATTTTGTCTTTATTGATTCTTTTTATAAAAATACATATCATTTGTTGGCTATAAATTGTCAGAAATTATTGGAGGCTTGGACACAATTGACAGATAATGGTAGCCTTTTCCATTTCTTATCAAGAATTGTAACCGACCACGGATGTATTTTTATGCCAGTTCCGGATTATATTGGATTTAATGGTAATACACAACAAGAAGATATTAAAACAATGGAAGACTTATTCAGACCAATGCCTTATAATTCAATTGAAGCACCTTCAAATAATAATAAATTTGTTGTTATATATACACATAGTCCTTCCCACATTAAGACAGAGGATAATGGTTACAAACCGGATTCATTTGATATATGGTCACATGATTTAAAAAGACCTTCAGATGAAGCATTAGATAGATTTAAAACTACAAATGATTTGGATTTTGACAGAACATTGGATATTGCAACAAGAGAAGGTTACAATGTACCGTCATTTGGTGTATCGTTTGGAAGACAGAACAACCATATATTTAAAAATTTGAGGTTGACTATGGATAATCCTGTAATGACGGAGCAAGCAATTAAGGCAATGTCTAATATTGCTTTAAAAGGCTCTTCAAGTACACACTCAATACAGTTTATAGGACAAGATACATTTAATGTGTTTACGAACTATTCTTATTCTGTTGATGTTGAAATGATGGGTAATGCCCAGATATGTCCTCTTATGTATTTCCAATTGACGAATGTACCAATGTGGAGAGGTACATACATGATTTATAAGGTTATACATAATATGACACCGGGTGACATGACAACAACTGTTACTGCAATGAAACTGAACAAGTATGCACAACCATTTAATACAAGTTTCTTTGTTGTTCATGAACTACCGCCAAGAAATAACAATGATAGTAGTTTGGAAAGTGATTGTGAGGATACAAATGATAGTACTGATACCGTAAACAATGATACTGATAACGGTGTCACAACAAGTGGTGTAAGTGTTCAGAAGTCTAATTCATATAGACATCTGTTACCTTCAACAAATATTAAATCTGCTGACGGAAAGTTCAAGATTGGAGAAGCGTTTGAAGTTATTTATGATGAAAGGTATGCCAACATTAATGGAAATGTTATTGGAAATTTATATCATAGTTATCATGGAAAATGCACGAGAGGTCCTGAGATTGTTCTTCGTAAGGCATTTGGCATGGAAATGATAGGTAATAATTCAAACCGAGGAAATATTATTAATATAATGTCAAAACAAGGTTTTAAACTTAAATTTTATGGAAAATTGCATCATAAAGGTGGTTCAAGAGAAAATGGGGGTATTAACAAAAATAAAAGTTTAGTTTATGAAAATATACCAACAATAATAAAAGGTGTTAAATTACAAGTCGGTGACGTTGCTTATACTGATGGCGGTGCAGGACACTGGGCAATATGGTCCGGAAAAGCATGGGTTTCTGATTGTTGGCAAGCAACGATGGCAGTTCATTCCAATGTGACTGAAAACTTTTGGGTTTGGAGTTATCAATATAAAGGTTTTCCAATAAATGTAACACCGAATGGAAATTCTAAAATAGTTTGTCCATATTACGATAATTATTTTGGAATAAAAAATCATAATTGGGGACAAAAATATTAATTATGAATGGTTGTTATAATAATATTTCATCTTATAGTGCTACAATTGATGTAAAACCTGCAAATATCAATTCTTTGCCTGAAGTTTTGGAAATAATTTTCAAAAAAAAGGCAGACAAATATAAACTTGATTGGAAATGGTTGGCTGCTTTGTCATGGGTTGAATCTGCTTGGAGGACTAATGTAACAAATAGTATAGGGTATTGTGGTTTATTTCAGTGGCATAGAAATTGCAAAGATATTAATCACGTTTTAGGCAGAAATGTGTCGAATATATTTAGTGTGGAAGACCAAACGGAAGCAACTGCAAAAAGAATGGCAAGTAACATACAAATAGCCGCCAAAAAAGGTTTGTCCGGTGAAGATAAATACCTTTATGCCGGTGTTTGTCATAATGCTGGTGAGGGTGGTGCAAGTTTTATTTTGGGTAAATCTTCGCCTAAGAATGTTTACCAAATGTCACAAACAATTAGAAACATACCGTCAAGTCAAATTGAATGGAAATGGATGCGTACTACAGCCAAAAGAAACGAGATATCACAATATCCATTTAAAATGAAATCCGCTTACCAAAGTATTAAATCGAAATATTCGTAGTAGTTTTGATGTTTCATTCTTTTGAACTATATTTGTTAGCAAAAGTAAACAAACGCATTAAATGAAAAAATTTATAGGTAATGTAATAGTAAGAAAATCAAACTTTAAGGTTGAGGATTGTTTTAAAAAATGTCTGTCTATGGTAGAAATTAATACGTCTTTACCTACATTGATAATCGGTTTGGAAAATGCAAAGACGAATATTGATAATTTTAACATATTGATAAAAAGATATGAAAATGATTTGTTATGGTGGACATTCAATAAGACTGAGAGACGTGTTGACTATGAGAAAGACATAATAGATTTCCGTAATTTCTGCATTAGAAATGTAACGAAGAATTTTTGTTACCATAATATCAATTTAATTGAAACTAAATACAGCAATGCAAAGAAATATATTGAGTTTATTAAGAGCATTGAAGAAAAATACTATTTTATAGATAAAGATAAATTTGTGTATATATACTGTATAAATCATAATGAAAATATTAAACATATTTATGGATTTTCGTTGAATACTGCTTCTTTTTTTGGTATTAGAAAAGATAAAATAATAAAACTCATAGAAAACAATCCATTTAATAGAAAAATTAATAATTTTTATGCAATACCAAACAATATACGTAATTTGGTGAATGATGATATACCGTCTGAAATGATATTACTTGAATATTTTTAGAGTTTTTAAACTATTTATATGATAGGAAAATAACATTTATAAAATATTAGTTTATGGCTATAAAGTTTATGGGTAAAAATTTTCCAAGAAAGGTTGTAAGACAAATACCCAATAGAAAATTTTTTCATAAAATAGGAGAAACTATAAAAGAAGAAAAAATTGAAGAAAATAAAGAATCTAAAACAGATACAGAAATGGCTGATGAAAGAATTGAAAAGATTGAAAGTATAATCGGTACAAAAGCACCAAAACGTAGAGTAAAAGTGGAGAAAAAGAATAAGGGACTTATTGAACGTACTGATGATAGTACAATTTTGTTGACAGAAGATAACAAAATGGTGCTTACAGACTGAAAATAATTGAGATTAAATATTTTTGACTTAAAAATGGACAAGAATTTTATAAAAGACAATAATCTCAATGAAGCAGTTAAGCGTTTTAAACAGATTGCTGAATATAAATCGCCAAGACAATCATTAAAACAACTTAATGAGTTTACTTTTATCACTAATTCACAAGTTGATGAAGATGATAATGATGATAATATGCAGCAACAACAAAATGCTGATATGAATCAACAGCCACAAGGAATGTCACCAGAGCCTCAAAATCAAGATGGCAATATGAATGGTCAGATGGATGGAAATATGCAGCCACAAGCCTCAGAAATGCCTCAAAATGGAATGGAAATGTCACAGGATAATAATGCTATGCCACAAGATGGTGGAAATATGCAACAAGGTGATGAAGAAATGTCTATGGGCGATGATGATATGGGGTTTCCGGGTGTTGAAGAAGACGGTGTAGAGACAGAGGAAATGGAACCTGAGGATGAAGTTATTGATGTTGATGAATTAACACAATCACAGGAAGCCACTGAATATAAGATAGACGGTGTTGATGATAGACTTTCACAAATTTTCGCTGTTGTACAGAAGTTCAGTGACCAATTAGATAGACAAGAATCTGAAATTTCTTCATTAAAAGATGAATTTACCAAGAGAAATCCAACGCCTGAAGAAAAACTTAATATACGTTCACAAAGCGCATATCCTTATACTGAATTACCAAGGGATTATTGGACTGAGAAATCAAAAGAGAATCCAAATTATAATGTAATGTTTGATAATGAAGTGTCACCGTCTGATGAACAAGATAAATTTGAGATTAAAAAAGGTGATATAAGTGGTTTGGACATGAAGAATATATCTGATACACTTAATATTGACCAAAAATTAAGTGATTATATTGGTTTTTAGAGTAATTTTTTGATATAAAAAAGATATTTATTGTAGAGAGTTAACAAATGTTAAAATTCTCTACAATTTTTTTATGTAAAATTTGGTTTGATACCGGTTTTGTACTATATTTGTAATGTAAAGTTAGGAAAACATAATAATATATAAAATTTATAATGAAAATGGAAAATAATGTTAGATTTGCAGGAGTAAACACAGATGCAAAAGCATTGGAAGAGCAAAATGAAAAATTAAAAAAGACAGTTAATGACGGACAGAATCCGAAAAAGAACAATTTTGACCCAAAAAACTATTTGGACCTTAAATTAAAAGAACATGAAGCCACCAAGACGGTAAAAGTAAGATTTTTACCAATTTCTTCTACTGATGGTACTGTTTTTTATGAAATCATAACACATGCTTTGAAAGTTGATAAGGAAATCGCAAAAAAAGGTTTCAAGTCTTATGTATGTTTGAACTCAAAGAATGTTGAAATTGAGGAAGAGTGTCCAATTTGTAAGAAATCAAAAGAATTATTCGACAAGGCTGCTCAAGCACGTAAGGAAGGAAATGAAATGTTGTCGAAATCTTTGTTTAAAGAAGCATGTTCTTTAAAAAAGAAACGTACATTTATTACACGTGTAATTGACAGAGACCATGAGGACGAAGGCGTTAAGTTTTGGCGTTTTAATGAAAATTCAAAAGGTGAGGGAATTTATGACAAACTTATGAGTTTGTTTAAGACAAGAAAAGAAGAAGCCCTTGAAGATGGAGAAGAAGATTATAACATATTTGACCTTTATAATGGTAAGGATATCATTATAAATGTAAGTAAGTCAATGATTCCTGATGGTTTTGGTGGAATGAAAGAAACAATTGCCTATAATATTACAGATTCTGGTAATAGAAAGCCATTATCAAAAGACATTGATAAAGCGAATGAATGGCTAAATGACGAAAAAACATGGAAAGATGTATATAGTCTTAAATCAGTAGAGTATCTTGCACTTGTTGTAGATGGAAAAATTCCGGTTTATGACAAAGATTTACACAAGTATGTTGAAAAGGTTGAATATGATGCACAAGCGAAAAAGCAAGAAGAAGAAGCAGCAACTGAGATTTTGAAAGAAAAGAATAATGTGAATAAAACAAGTGAAACATCTGTTGTTACACAAAATGCAGTTGTTAATGAAACGGTAAATAATAATGTTGCCGAGGTTGAAGATGATATACCTTTTTAAAAAATTATAATTAATGGAATATGTCTGAATTTTTTGTATTTTGGGCATATTCCATACATTTAATTCAAATAAAAAACGTTTAAATTATTATAATGAGCAAATTTTATTTTAAGTTTTCACCAATGGAAGCCGGCAAAAGTGCAATGCTTTTGATTGAGGCATATAACTTTGAAAAACGTAATATAAACATATTATGTATGAAGCCATCCATTGACAATAGGGAGAGTATTGATAAGATTTCTTCGAGAATAGGCATAGAGAAAGAATGTTTTGTAATATATCCAAATTATGACATTTATGCAATTGTAAAAAAGATAATTTCATTAAATGAAAATAACAATAAATTACAATGGATTTTAGTTGACGAAAGCCAATTTTTAACTTCTGAACAAGTGGAACAGTTTAGGGCAATAGTTGATGATTTCGATATTAATGTTATGTGTTATGGTCTTAGAACAGATTTTCAAACACATTTGTTTGAAGGTTCAAAAAGGTTATTTGAGTTGGCTGATGATATTGATGAACTAAAAATATCATGTTCTTGTGGTAGAAAAGCAATATTCAATGCAAGATTCAATGAAAACGGTGAACTTGTTGCAAATGGAGAACAAATTCTAATTGGCGGAGAAGATAAATATAAACCAATATGTAGCAAATGCTATAGGGAAGAACTAAATAAGATGCAATAAAAAATTAATGTTAAATAGATATGGCAAAACAAGCGATAAAAAAAGGTGCAATAACTAAAAATGTTTTTAGTGTTAAAGATTTTAAAAATAATAGTTTAAAATTAACAAAGGTGGCAGAGAAACCATTAGAGTGGTTTATAATGCCTAAAGGTTTTCAAGAAGCACTATCTTTACCGGGTATACCAAAAGGATGGTTTTCCGGATGTTATGGATGGAATTCAACTGGAAAGAGTACAATTAAGAATTGTCTGATTGCTTCTGCACAAAAACAAGGGGTATTACCGGTAATATTTGAAACTGAGAGTAATTTTGATTTTAAATATGCCATTGATTGTGGTATGCAAGCCACTCCTATTTATGAAGATGTAGAAGTAGAAGATGTTGATATAGAAACAGGAGAGATAACAACACACATTGAGAGAAAAATTACAGATTATGAGGGAGATTTTATACTTTTTACAAATGAGGCAATGTGTGATTATTGTGGTGATATGGATTATGGCACAATGACGAGAAAATCAACAAAAAGAAAAGTTGCATTGATTGAAGATATTGCTTATATTATTAATGATTTGCTCGATAAACAAGAAAATGGAGATTTGCCAATGGAGTTATTGTTCATATGGGATAGCGTTGGTAGTATTACTTCTTGGAAATCTTTTGCTTCAAAATGTGGAAATAATATGTTTGACGCTTCTAGTATAAGTACTGCTTTTAATACAATTGTTAACACAAGAATACCTTCTTCAAGAAGTCAAAGTTCGCAATATACGAATACGTTCTTTATTATTAATAAAATATGGGATTCTTCAATGGCAACAATGGGTAAACCATCAGTTAAATTAAAAGGTGGTAATTCTTTTGAATATGCATTACGTTTACTTATTGCATGTGGTAAAATAGTAACAAGTGGTGTTAAAAAGATGGAAGCTACCGTAAAAGGGGAAAAATATGAATATGGTACTGTTGCACCGATATCAATAAAGAAAAATCATTTACCAACACCTTTTAATTTAAGTAGAGAAGGACTTCTTTATTGTACTACAAATGGTATTATATCTGAATCTGAAATTGATAGTTATAAAAAGAAAGTATTGCCGCAAATAATAAAATTTTTGAAAGCAGAAGATAAAACTGGCAAATTATCTAATATAACAGAGGAAGATATAGAATTTATTGAAACTGATGAGGAAACATTGTAAATATGCCTAAGAAATATACACATGAACTTTTTCTTAAAAAACTGAAAGAAAACTTTATGTGAAAAAAAACATGTTCGGCTTGTATATTTTTTGGAAGAAAAAAAATACTAAATATATGAACCAAAATGATGTATATTTTACAAAGATAGAAAAATTATTAAAATACATTAATGAAATAGAAGATGAAATTGTTGAATGATTTTTTGGATAATTGAAAGTTTTGCATTATATTTGTAAGTACAAACACTACAATATTGAAGTTCGCCAAGTAAGACCTAACTTACTAAGAACCTTGGATGACCTACCAGGAGAAAATAACAGGTGAAGTTTGACGGGTAATGCTGTGAACATTAGTCGGGGAGGCAAGGTGAACTTTTTATTTATTTTATTGTTTAAATAATAGTCAAAAAGAAAGTGAATATGAAGGTAAAACTAATTAATGTTGCAGAATATAATATTAAAGAAGACAAAGTAAGTGAAGTTCCATTTGAAACTTTTGTTAATCTTTGTGGCGGTGTTGGGACAGGTAAAACAGAAGATTTGCCAAAAGTACGTTTATTTAAGACAATGGGAGAGTTTATAAATCTTTCAACAACAGAAATGGAGGAAATAGACCAAAACGAGAGTATTAGACTGCTTCAAAATGGTCAGTTTCTTGTGTTTCTTAAAGGATGGAATAAAAAAGAGGATATTACCACAACTGAGACAAATGCCACAGCCAATACCGAAGAGAATTAAAGAGAATAAGCCAGAGTTGTGTAAAAAAAGTTTTAATACACTTCTTATAGATGGTTCTAATATATTAGAATTATCCTCGCTTGGTGATAATACAGTATCAAGTGATGGTAAACCAATAGGTGGTATTTTTCAGTTTTTTTTACAATTAAAACTTCTGCTTCAAAAAGGAAATTTTCGTTATGTTTATGTATTTTGGGATGGTAAAAACAGTGGTCAATTAAGATATAATCTTAATCGAGATTATAAAGCAAACCGTGACAAAGATTTTGAAGAAGAAGGTCTTTCTGATTATATGAAAGAAGTTAATAAGAGGATTGGTTATATGTATGACCGATTTATAAAAAAGGAAGACCCTGTTAAACTTCAAGAAAAACAAAAACATAAAGAAATTTTTTATTGGCAAAGGGATATAATAATGCAAATGTTGGAAGAACTATTTGTCAGACAGTGCGTTTGTGATGAAACAGAAGCGGATGATTTTATAGGATACTATGTATCACATAAAAAACCAAATGAAAAGATAGTAATTGTTTCTAATGACAGAGATTTAACCCAACTTATTGCTGACGATGTTATTGTTTATGTACAATCATTGAAAGCATTTGTTAATACAAAGAATCACACAGATATTATGGGTTACAATTATCAGAATGTTGCGCTTAAAAAGATGATATGTGGTGATAGTTCTGATAATATTAAAGGTATTAAAGGAGTAGGTGAGAAAACACTATTAACTAATTTTGATGAAATCAAAAAAAGAAAGGTTACTTTGGAAGAGGTAATCGAAAAAGCAAAATCTATCAATGAGGAAAGGGTAAAAAATAAGAAAAAACCATTAAAATGGGCTGACAATATTGTAAATAGAGTAACAGATGGTTGTCAAGGTGAAAAAATATATGAAATCAATGAAAAAATCATAGATTTAAAAAAACCTTTAATGTCAACGGAAGCAAAAGATTTGTTGGAAAGTATAATGTATGCACCGATTGACCCTACTGATAGAAATATGGAGAATTTATATAATATTATAATTGAATATAATATTGATAAATTGAAAGACCCAACGACTTTTGGTAATTTCTTTTCGGAATTTATGTACTTAATAGATAAAGAGAAGAAAAATTTAGCCGTTTAAATTTGGAAATTAAAGAAAAATGAAGTATATTTGCAAATACAAAGGAGTTATGATTTAGTTTATGTTTAATTTTTAAAATTAGAATTAATGGAAGATAAAATTAAGAAAGAAAGTAAATTTGTTGACAATGTAGCATATAAGAGTAAATTCCAATTTCTTATATGGGTAAATGATAACGTAATTTGTCAACGTTATTTTAAAATTAATGGGTTTAATGAAGAATCTGTCTATACAGAAGAGTTTAGTAATTGTATGAATGGTATTGTGGAATCAATACAAAAGGATTTGGAAAGTAAGAGCCGTATTTTCATGTGGTACACCAATACTAAAGAACCAATGAAGTTGCAAGGTTTTATACGTAATGATGAAGTTGAAAAATATGGACGTGAATTTTTGTCAATTCTAACCGATAGTAGTATAAGGGGTAAAATTGAAGCAACTGATGGTAAGATATACAATAAGGAATATATCAATTATAATGAAAATGTAACTAATGATTATGGTGAGTTGGAAAGACCGAATGATGGTGAGTTTATTTTCAAATTTTCATTCTTGATTGATGACAATACTGTTTTTGAGAAAATTTGGGATGGAAATGTTTATCCTAAATTTGTTAGAAATGGTGTAGATTTAACAAATAATTATGCACAATATAATAATAAAGACACGTCTTCATTAAGTTTCAGTGCTGCTATTATCCGTTATATGCAGAATGACAAAACTAATCTTATCAGTGATTTTATACGTAGAATTTGTGAAACATTAAGTAATAGTTTTAGAGAAAAATATAGTTACACAAAACAAATGAAATACAATAACAATGAAGTTATTGATAATGACAGACGTAAGGCAGCAATTGCATATTATGGGGTTATTAAACCAGTTGTAACTGGACATACTGATATTAAAGCTGAGAATAAGAAGTACAATTTTCTTTCTTCTATTGAAGACTACAAACAATCATGGGAAAAGTCTGTAAGAAAAAAGACACAAGATTATTTTAATAATATTTATCCTTCAAACAGACAGATTGAGTATATTGAGAAGTACCTTTAAACTCAGTTAATGCCGTTTGAGTAAGTTCTTGAACGGCATATTTTGTATCCAATAATATAAAAAGTAAAAATACGATGTAAAGTAAAATATGAGTAGAACTAATAGTATAAAAACTGATATGGGCTATCTTGGCGAAAATTATCAGCATCTTCTTGTAAAATATTTTATAGAAAATCCAAAATTCTTCATTGGTTTAGTATCAATTATAGACCAAAATATGTTTACTGAGGAACATCTTAGAAGAATTGTCGGCATGATGAAGGATAGATATACAAAAAATGGTTTATGTCCAAATTATTATGATATTGAATTGCTTATACGTACAACTGTTACAGATAAGATAACAGTTGACTTAATGATTGAAAAATTGAATCTCTTAAAATCCAAACAATTTGATATTGACATTGATTTGCTGACTTCTAATGCTGAAAAGTTTTTTAAACAACAGAATCTTGCAAAGGCAATTAATAAATGCACTGAAATATTAAAAAGAGGCAATGCTGACAATTATTTCAACATGGAAGAGTTGATTAAAAAAGCATTGGATGTAAATATGACAACCAATTTAGGTTTTAGGTTGTTTGATACACTTGAAGACGATTTGAAAGAAGATTATAGATGTGCAATCCCAACAGGTGCTGATAAACTTGATGAGAGTTTATTTGGTGGCTTGGGAAAGGGCGAATTGGGTATTATTGTATCTCCTATGGGCTGCGGTAAAACGTCTGCTACAACAGGTTTTTGTGCTAATGCGGCCACCACGAAAACAAGGGATAATAATGGCATGGGTTATAAGGTACTGCATTTTTTCTTTGAGGACACTGAAGTAGCAATTAGAAGAAAATACTATGGATATGTAACGAATATTGATGCATGCGATTTATCAGACCCGCTCAATAAACCAATTGCCCTTAAAATTCTTAAGGATAATGATAATGAATTAAGGAATATGTTAGCACGGAATGTCATTTGTCAACGTTTGACAACTGGTGAGTATTCTGCAAGTGATATAAAGTACCTTATACAGCAATATATTAGTAAAGGTTTTATTCCAGACTTAATTGTTGTTGACTATTTTGAGTGCTTAAAGCCGGAAAAGAATATTGAAGGATATAACGAATCAGAATGGTCAAGAGAAGGTATTACAATGCGTAAATTGGAAAGTATTGCAAAGGAATTTAATGTAGCATTGTGGGTTCCGGTACAAAGTACTAAGGATGCCATTAATCAAGAATATGTTGGTTTGGCACAAGCTGGCGGCAGTGTTAAGAAAACACAAATAGGGCATGTGGTTATTCAATTGGCACAGACACAACAGCAAAAAGAAGAACATAAACTGAATATCTTTATCGGTAAATTACGTGCAGTTAAAATTGGAAGAACTTCATTCCCAAATGTATCATTTAACAACGGTACATGTAAATTTGATATGTCAGAACTCGATTCAATAGACAATGAACCTTTTAATGAAAAACAAAACATGAATAGTTCTTTTCTAAAAACAGCTAATAAAATAGCAAAAAATACAAAATAAAATAGCTACTAAATAGTGTATTATAGTAGTTTTTTAATAAAAATAAAATAAAAAAATTTTTCCCTTTATTTACAATAGTTTACAGATTTTTGAGTAAAAAAAATGAAGTAATTTTGAAATTTGAAGACTACATATAATATACTAATAATAAAATAAAGTCAATATAAATATGAATGTAAGAAAAACAGATGGTTCGTTTCAAGAATTTGATTCTGAAAAAATAAAACATGGTATTTGTGAAGCTTTTGCTTCTGTTGGTGAAGTATGCAATAATGGCTTAATTGAAGCCTTGATTAAAAATCTTTTCATATATGAAAAGATTAGTTCGCAAGAAATAAGAAGACAGGTTGAAGAATCTTTAATGTCAATTAATAAAAAAGTTGCAAAATCATATATTCAGAAATATGATGAACTTAGGAATAATGACAAAATATTAAAAAAAGATGATGACTTTGTAAAACAGTATATTAGTGCATTCAACGCTTCAAGCGGTTCAAAATATGATGCTAATGCCAATGTGGAAAATAAAAATATTGTTACATTAGGACAGGAGTTGCATAAGGGTAAGAATATTCAGCAAAATAGATATATAATGCATAATAAAATTAAATCATTATATACTAAGAAATTAGCAGACCAATATATTAAAGACCTTGAAAGCCATGTTCTTTATAAACACGATGAAAGTGGTACTCCTGGTTATCCGTACTGTGTTGCAATAACGATGTATCCGTTTCTTGTGGATGGTTTACGAATGTTAGGGGGACAAAGTGTTGCTCCAACTGATTTAAAATCATTCTGTGGTGAATTTATTAATCTTGTGTATTCGGTTTCTTCACAATTTATGGGTGCTGTTGCAACTCCGGAGTTCTTGATGTACATGGATTATTTTATTCGTAAAGATTATGGTGATGATTATTTAACAATATTAGACAAACAAGTAGAGTTAAACAGGAAAGGAAGAACATTGGAGCAAGTTATAGAGAATTGTTTCCAACAAGTTGTACATTCAATGAATATGCCAGCTGGTAATCGTGGTTATCAGACCGTTTTTTGGAATGTTGGATATTTTGATAAGAACTACTTCAATGGTGTTTTTGGCGATTTTAAATTCCCTGATGGTACAGCACCAAAGTGGGAAACTTTATCTTGGTTACAGAAGAAATTTATGAAATGGTTCAATGAAGAAAGAACAAAATATATTCTTACTTTCCCGGTTGAAACAATGGCAATGCTTACTGACGGACATGATATTGTTGATAAAGAATATGCTGATTTTACAGCAGAAATGTGGGCAGAGGGGCATTCATTTTTCTGTTATCTCAGTGATTCACCGGATTCATTGAGTAGTTGCTGTAGGCTAAGAAATTCATTAAAAGATGTAGAAGATGAAGAACATAATCACACAACACATCAATTCTCAATGGGTACTGCATCAGTTGCAACAGGCTCAAAAAGTGTTATGACAATTAACCTTAATAGAGTTATTCAGAACGCAACGAGGAAATTTCTTAAAGATAAAGAAAATTATGAACTTGAAAAAGGAAAACAATATTTTGTTTCAAACATTGGGAAACATAAGACAGAACTATATGAATATATTTCAAACGCCATAACTGAAATCACTGAAAGGGTACATAAATATCAGAGGGCGTTTAATGAAATAATTAAGGATTTCTATAATGCACAGATGTTGGATGTTTATAGTGCTGGTTTTATTTCACTTAAAAAACAATATCTTACAGTTGGTGTTAATGGTTTGACAGATGCTGCCGAGTTCCTTGGAATTGAACCAAATTTGAATGATGAATATGAAGAATTTGTAAACCTAATTCTTGAAACAATAAATAAATCAAACAAGAAAGACAAAACAAGGGATTGTATGTATAACACAGAGTTTGTTCCTGGTGAAAATCTTTCAAATAAAAACTATAATTGGGACAAAAAGGACGGTTATTTTGTTTCACCGAAACATATAATGTATAGTAGTTATTTCTTTAACCCAGAAGATACAAGTTTGTCAATTTTGGATAAGATGAAACTACATGGAAATAGTTTTGTTAAATATTTGGATGGTGGCCAAGCAGCTCACCTTAATATTAATGAACATTTATCATTTGAACAATATAGACAATTGTTAAAAGTTGCTTCTGAATACGGTTGTAGTTATTTCACTTATAATTGTAAAAATTCAGTATGCAATGACTGTGGCTATATCAGTAAGGATACTCTTGATACTTGTCCTAAGTGTGGAAGTAAAAATATAGACTATCTAACGAGGATAATTGGATACTTGTCTAGGGTCTCGTCTTTCGCCGAGGCACGTCAAGCAGAAGAAAAAATGAGATATTATCACAAAAAATAATAGAAATTGTTGAAAGAAAAATTAATAACATTTAAAATTAAAAAATTATGAATTATAAGGTATTAAAGTTCGGAGCTGAATGGTGTGGACCATGCAGAGCATTGGAACAGAAACTTAAAGATTTTGACAAATGTGAAGTCATTGTGTATGATGTTGATGATATGGATGAAGAACTGTTAGAAAAATATAAAATACGAAACATACCGGTTACTATTATGGTTGATGAAAATGGTGAAGAGGTAAATAGATGGGTAGGCTTATTTAGTATAACAGAATTAGAAACAAAATTAGAAGAATTAGAGAATGCTTAAATATTATAATGCAATGGTGGTATTCGAAGAGATACCTGATGAAATAACATTAGCAATAAATATTACAAATTGCCCTTGTAAATGTCCAGGATGTCATTCCAAGTTTCTTTGGGATGACAATGGCACTGAACTGACAGTTGAAGTGTTGCATAAATTAATTAAAGAAAATGATGGTATAACATGTGTTTGTTTTATGGGCGGTGATAAAGACCCTGAAGAGGTTGTTAAATTGTCTGAATATGTAAACTGTATAGAGCATTTAAATGTTGGATGGTATAGTGGTAAAGATGATTTTGTTAGTAATCTTAATTACGATTTTTTTGAATATGTCAAAATTGGCCATTATGACATGAATTTAGGTGGTTTGGATAGTAAAACAACTAATCAACGCTTATACAAGAAAAACATAAACACATCCAATGGTTTGAATTTACCTATATGGCATGATATAACAAGTAAATTTTGGAAATAAGAATAATATGAAAAATGTACTATTAAAATACTGTTATTATGATGAATATGGTTTTTTTAGTCATGTTTATTATGTAGATTGTGATTACGGTTTTAACGAAAAGAATGTAAATGAAATTATAGAATTTGTAATGAATGAACCACTGAATGATGTATTGATACATACAAATGATTTAAGTCATGAAATAATTGAACTTGTAAAGGAAATATCAAAATTTAAAAAGGTTTGGTTGCAAACACAAACATTTCTATTCGAAGATTTTGCAGTAATGAAAGAAGAAACATTGAAAATTTTAGGTTTTGATAAAATCGATGTAATGATAGATGCTTTGGATGATATAATTGATGTAAAAAAATCATTAAAGGAAGAAAAATTAGTAGAGTTTAATAAGAATGTACCATTTTAATGGTTTAATAAGAATGCATCACTAATAACAGTGGTGCATTTTTTGTTTTTGCTAAAATAAAAGTTTTTCTTTATATTTATTGGAAATGGTTTATATATTAAAAACATGGCAAAAGAACAAAAATGCGGTATTAAGTTTCCAATAAATGTATCTTCTGACGATAAGACATTGTTTGACTTGAATCATACAAGAGCGGAAGAAATTAAGTCTGAAATAATGCATTTAATTTTTACGCCAAGCGGACAAAGGCTTAGAAAACCTAATTTTGGTACGAGGTTAATACAATTTATTTTTAATCCGAACGATTCTGAAAGTTGGGGCGATATTGTTAGTGAAATTAAGGAAACTGTTAAAATGTGGATACCAAATTGTAATATTAAAAATGTTGAAGTTGCTGAATTTGAAGACGGTCTTACATTGTATGCTAAAATTTCGTATACATTCACTGAATTAGACGGAAAAGCAAGAAATTATGAAATAATAACTAAATTATAATAAAATTTAAATGGCTGAAAATAAACTTTCCTACTTAAACAGGAATTTTGACGATTATAGACAAAGTATTATAGATATTACTAGACAGTATTATCCAGATGTTTTTGAAAATCTTAATGATGCGTCTGTTGGTGCTTGGTTAATTGATATTTTATCCGATATTGGTGATAATCTTAATTATCATATAGATAGAAACGTACAAGAAACATATTTAGATTCTTCAAAGGAATTTACTTCAATCAAAAATATTGCACGTACTAACGGTTTGCGTATTCCTTATAAAAAGGCCGCTTTGGTTGAAATTGAATTATCTTGTAGATTACCTTTGTCTCAGCAGGGAAGCGAAAATGAAGGGGATATGATGGCGGATGAGACATATTGCCCATATGTTAAACGTGGAACATTATTTTCAAATGGAACAACAACATTTGAATTAGTACATAATATTGATTTTAAAGAACAGTTTAATGAAGATGGTTTATCAGACCGTCAAATTGTTCCAAATCGTGACAGTAATGGAACAATTATTTCTTACACATATAAGAAATTGGCGATTGCTTCAGCAAGCCAAACAAGAGTAATGAAAAAAATTGTTTCTTCTAATGAAATTACACCATTTATGGAAGTAATGATTAATGATTCTAATGTGTTGGGTGTTGATAGTATTATAGTAAAAGATGGAACTAACATAAATACAGACCCGCAATTTAATGAGTTTTTCATTGACGAAGAAACTTATAAGGATAATAATAGCGGTAAATTAGTTGACAGATTTTTTGAAGTTGATAATTTAATTGACCAATATAGATTTGGGTATGAAATTGAAGATGGTGAGAATGGTAAATATAATCCTGAATGGTCAGAAGAGGAAGTTGCGGAGATTAAGGATGAACAAGGTGCTGTTATAGATACTGTGGTATTAAGAAAAATTGCAAAGGGCAAATGGAAACGTTTGAAAAATAAATTTATTACAGAATATACAGATGATTGGAAACTTAAAGTAATTTTCGGTGCAGGTATAAGAAATGAATATGGCGATATTCCACAAGATGCAAAAAAATTTACACAATATCAAATGTCAAGAATGCTAGCCAATGATTATATGGGTGTGTTACCAAAAAGCGAAAGCACTATGTATATTCTTTACAGAATTGGTGGTGGTGAAATTTCAAATATTGCAGCAGGCACATTAACTAATATTATTAGTCTTAATATTGAAATAGAGGGTAATCCAGAAGATAGACTTTGTTCCGAAAAAATAAGAGATGTGAGGAAAAGCATGACTGTTACTAATACAACCCCTTCATATGGTGGAAAAAATGAGCCGACAACTGAGGAAATACGTTATATGATTAAATATAATGTATCTTCACAAAATAGATGTGTCACTTTGAAAGATTATATATCAAGAATAAGTAAAATTCCTGCAAAATTTGGATGTCCGTTCAGACATAATGCTATTGAAGAAAATAACAAAATCGTTATATATACATTAGGTCTTGATTATGAGGGACATCTGACAAATTTCTTATCAGAAACAGTTGCAAACAATATTAAAAATTATTTGTCACAATATAGGATGATAAATGATTTTGTTGAGATAAAATCAGGAAAAATAATCAATTTGGCGTTCAGACTTACAGTTTATCTTGATAAGTCATATGATAAGTCGGAGGTTACAAAAAGAATCATTGATTTAGTCTATGACTATATGGATATTAGGAAACATTTAATGGGTGATGATATATTTGTTGGGGATTTGGAAAAAGAAATTTCAAAACTTGATGGTGTCATTAACCTTGTGAAAATGAGAATATTTAATAAGGTTGGTGAAGGATATTCAACAGATAGGAGTACTCAGCAGTTAGTTAATGTTTCAGATTGTGATTTTGAAGAACTTGATGCATATGATAGACAAATACAAAATCAAAATGAGATTAATTTGGAAAAAAGCGATTATATGCTATTTAGTGAAGCAGATAGCATGTTTGAAATAAAGTATAAAAATCGTGATATTGAAGTTATTGTCAAAACAAGAAATTAATTAGTTAGGCAAACTTCTTAATTAACCAATATCCCAACGTACATTTTTATGTATGTTGGGATATTTATATGTAATACAATAATTGTTTAAACAAATATTATTTTAAAAATGGCAACTTATTTAAAACTTTTTGAAACGCACACCCAATATGAAACGTTTATTGGGGGTGGGGGAGTCACCCCATTTATAAAGCCTAATGTCAGTTATTGCACCGAAGAGAATGAGGTATATTATAATCCAATACCAGATTATTCAAAGGACTATCTCACCTTTGTTGCGTTGGAAAACACGACATTTACATTCGCACCATCAGGCGGAAATGTAATTAGTTATTCAATAGATAACGGGCATACTTGGTCCGAGGGTAATAGTGTAGGACTAACAAAGGATAGTAAAGTATTATGGAGAGGTGAAATGACGCCTAAAAGTGAAAATGGTGTTGGCACGTTTAGTTCAACAGGCCGATTTGAAGCACAAGGCAACATTATGTCATTGTTGTTTGGGGCTGATTTCAAGGGGCAAACTGACCTTACTGGTAAAAATTATGCATTTTGTGGTTTGTTCTCTTCTAACAGTAATTTAGTTAATGTTCAAAACCTTTCATTGTCTGCTACAACATTGGCAAGTAGTTGTTATCAATCTATGTTCGAAGGTTGTAAAAGTCTTGTAAATGCTCCTACATTACCTGCTACAACATTGGCAAGTAGTTGTTATCGTTATATGTTCAATGGTTGCACAAGCCTGACAACTGCTCCTACATTACCTGCTACAACATTGGCAAGTAGTTGTTACAATGGTATGTTCTATGGTTGCACAAGTCTTAAAACTGCTCCTACATTACCTGCTACAACATTGGCAAGTAGTTGTTATCAATCTATGTTCAATGGTTGTACAAGTCTTAAAACTGCTCCTACATTACCTGCTACAACATTGGCAACTTCTTGCTATTATAGTATGTTCAGTGGTTGCACAAGCCTGACAACAGCACCAGAGTTACCTACTACAACATTGGCAACTTCTTGCTATTATAGTATGTTCTATGGTTGTACAAGACTGACAACTGCTCCTACATTACCTGCTACAACATTGGCAAGTAATTGTTACAGTGATATGTTCTATGGTTGTAGTTCGTTAAATTACATCAAATGTCTTGCGACAAATATTTCAGCAACTTCATGTTTAGATATTTGGGTAGAAGGTGTTGATTCGAGTGGTACATTTGTAAAGGCTGCAAGTATGACAAGTTGGACAACCGGTCCAAGTGGTATTCCAAGTGGTTGGACGGTTCAAGATGTAACTGTATAACCAATTGTTGTACCGGCAATATAAGAAATATAAAAACCACATACAACATAAATAATATAATAAATGGGAGTAATTTTAAACTACTCCCATTTTTCTTTAATAACATTAAGTTAGATTAGAATGGCAAATCGTCATCGTCACTATTGTTTACAGCACTTGTTACAGGTGGCACTTTAATTTCTGCCGTTGTGGGCTTTGGTGCTTCCATCTTTGTCTGAACTGATGGCGTTTCTGTTGTCTTTGGTGTTGAAGAGCCGTTTCCATTGTCTCCGCTACCAGGAAGGAAATAGATAGCGTTTGCAAGGATGTCACGTGAAATCTCGCAATTTCCTTCTCTATTCTGATAAATTCTGTCACTATAATCACCTACGACAATTACGGGTTTTCCCTTTGTGAGATACTGAGTCATGCTGAAATGTCTCTGATTAAGTGACGTTACGCTAATCCAATAGGGTTTTTGCTTTCCGTCCTGTCCCTTATCGTCATTAAACTCATTGTTTGCAATTCTGAATGTAAGATATTCCTTACCGCTTTTGCTAAGTTTCTTCTCTGCATCAGCCACAATGTGGCCAGTTACTTGTAATGTTCTCATAATTTTTAAAACGTTTTAAAATTTAACATAAATTTATTTTTCATCTTTTGCTTTTTCTGTTTTACCAACTGATAGTCTTGTTATAAAATTATTAAACTTATTTATTTTCATTTGCAAATGTAATACAAATATTTTAAATAACAAAAAATTTTTAAGAAAATTTGCAATATTTATATTGTAGATAAAAATAATTGTTTAAACAAAATTAAAGTTAAAATGAAGAAATATTTGAGACTTTTTAAAAATCACGATGATTATTTGGACTTTAAAAAAAACAAATGACTTCAAATTGCCCAATATAAGTCATTGTGAACAGGAAAATGAAGTGCATTATACCCCTTATATTAGCTCTTATAATGGTCATGCTTATGTTGACCTTGGTCTTCCAAGTGGCACTAAGTGGGCAAAGATGAACGTTGGTGCAAGTTCTGAAAAGGATGCGGGTCTTTACTTCGCTTGGGGTGAAACACAAGGTTATACAGCAGGTGGTCACAAAGTGTTTATATTGAGTGATTACAGGTGGACTAATGACAATGGTTCAACCATGTCCAAATACAACGCAAGTGATAATAAGACGCATCTTGAATTGAATGATGATGCGGCACATGTCAATTGGGGTGGTGATTGGCACATGCCGAATAGAACACAATGTCTTGAACTGCTCATGGAGACAAAGAACGGAATTGTAAGAGGTGCAGGTGCTTTTACACAATATGCTTGGAATAATAATGGTTATTCAAGTCCTACTTCAACAACGGCTACAATTAGGGATTGGAACAGAGAAGGATACTTCTTCTTCAAGAAAAGTTATAACTCAGTGACTGATGCTATTAGTCATAAAGATTATCTTTTCATTCCTGCTGCTGGTTACTACCAAGATGGTCAACTTGTGGGTGTTAGCCATGACAGTATTGGCTATGACGGTGGCGTTTGGACTTCGGCCCTCGGTTCAAAAGGTGTCGGGTATGCGTGGGACTTATGCTTCGGTATTAGCAGAGCAGGTGTTGGCTACGACAGCCGTTACTACGGTTTATCGGTCCGTGGTGTCGTTGGGCAGATGGACGAAGCCATTCTACCATACAACTCCATACAAGGGGGGGGAAGTGACCCCAAGTAATCCAGAAGTAGGAGAATTAAGTTAACGAAAATCAAGTTTAAGGCAATTCATCCCACTCACTAAAGATGAGTGGGTTTTCATACTCTTAATGCATATAAAAATAGAATTGTTCTCAAAGATTGGTAAACTGAATAATTACGGGCATTTTAAAGATAATAGTTATAGAAAATTCGTGAAAAACTAAGCCTTGCACATTGTTATTGTAAGATTTGGCGAATAAAGAAATTCAAGCAATCTTTCTGCGAGTTTTTGATATTTTTCCTCTTTTGGAATAATGTTCAAGAAACTTGATGGTGCTTGCCCATATGCATTACAGACCATATTCATTTCTATATATTTCATCCATTCCGGTTTCTTTATCTCCTTTTTCATTATCTGATTCATTATGCTTTTAACATAATCAATTTTCTCTCTTTGGTTTGCGCATGGGCTGCTCAAAGCATATGGTAATTCAAAATCAATCTCATCCTCATTAAATTTGAAATTGGCATAATTCTGAGGTTTGAAAAAGACACCATAAAAGAACATATCGTCAATTGTTTCGGTTAAGCCAAAAGTCCATGAAAACTCTTGGATAAGATTTTCAAGTGCTTCAAGTGATGGTTGTGAGTTTACAACTGTATAATCATAAAAACAATTTTCCATAAAGGATATAAAAAATAAAGTAACATTTAACAATAAATATGGCTTCCATTGAATTTTGAATAACAACGGAAGCCATAAATTCAACTTTCAATTATGACAAAATTGCTTAATGTTAATTTACGATAATCTTTTTTAAGTTTTTTGTGCCATCCATGTCTGACGACATCTCTTTTCCTGAACCTTGTCTTTTCTATATATTCCGGGTCAACTTTATATTCAAGTTCTGAAGGATAAACATCATGAAATTCAAGCCCCCATTGTACAAGTTCTCCTTCTATTGTTATAGTTCTACTGTCATTGAATGTTATGGTTGCATTTTCAAACAAATCCTCATACAACGGATGTAAGGAGGTCTCATTACATTGGATTTCATGTCTGTCATGGTTATAGACAAGACTTTTATATGTTTTCTTACTTTCCATTATTTTTGGCTTCTATCAACAATTTTTTACGTCTCTCTTTGAATGTCTTTTTCCAAGAAATGAGATAAACATTTTCATCCTCAATTTCCTTAATCTGTTCGGATAGATTTATAATCTTGAAGCCACCTTCAATAAATGGTTTAAATACTTCATCGACACAACATATCAAATCTTCCTCGATGTCAACCACACAACGGTAAGAACCGTTTACGTTTACTGGTTTATAACGTTCATCATGAGAGGGAAATTTTGATTTAATTAGATTTCTAATATAATCTTGTTTTCCTTTGATTCTCTCCTCCAATGTTAAAAATGTCCCACCGCCATAAGTGGTTTCCAACCAAGCATACTCTGCTGTAAACTCAGGTTTCTCCTTATGGAAAACCTTTTTAAGATGTTCAAATGTACTATTTGTCTTCTCTTCAGACTGTTTCATATCCATTTTTTTGTTAAAGTTCTTTTGTTATTTTTTCAATTTTTAAAATATGTACTCAAATGAGTACATAATGTTTTTTATTTTATGTAAGTATATTTGGTCATTACATATTATTCATCTTATTCAGAACAAACATGTTTACGTCTTTAAACTCACCTGGAATATTGTCCTCATAAAGAAGGTTTCCTTGATTGTCCTTAATTGTTACGTGGAATACATGATTGATAAGCACATAATTGAGTTTGTTTATATGGTCAACACAAAGTTGTTTTCCATATGCTACACGTTCCTCTTTCTTTGCCTTCTTCATTTCTTTTGACAAGTCCCTCAAATCGTGTTTGGAAACAACAGCAAAACCATGTGGAGTTTCGTTATCATAATCAAAGTCAATCTTCTGTACATATTTATCATCCTCACTTTTTACGATTTTCAATGGAACAATAACATATGTATTTGCACGGTACTTTGATTTAAACTTATGAATTTCATGTACTTCCTTATCAGTTGAAATGTCTGAATATTCTTCATCTAAGAATATAACCTTAACAATGTTGTTTTCGATGTATGAATGAACATAATCAATTGTCACATTGTAACGTGTGATTGCTGCATTTAATTTAGTTTTATTTTCCATATTTAAACTTTTTAAATTATTTGTATGTTTCAGATATTATTACTCATTTGAGTACATAAACCATTGGGACTGGTTAAAAATGCTACAATATACGTATAAACACAAGTTTCCATCGATCTGAACTCATTTAATTTCCTTGTATAATCATTTGCATCCATTATTCTGCAATTCTCCTTATCGTTGAGAGCGATTAAGTATTTTTCCTTGTCGGTTTTACTTTCAATTGTCTTCTTATCATATGTTCTCTTACTGAATGTCAAAACCTTTACTGTAATTGGGTCATAATTGCTCTCTGTGCGATTTACTTCTTCGTTCTGTGGAACAATCCCATCCATAAGATTTGAAAGCATTACAAGCCATTTATGAAAGTCTTCCAAATCTTCCCTATAAGGTTTATTGCATAAGATACGTTCATTAAGTACATTGTCAACATTGAAATCCTCAACGTACTTTTGGAAATCACTTTTCAAATGTTCTTCATGCACCTTAATAGTAAATTCCAAGCCACATGTAGTCCATGTTGTCAGTTCATAAATAAATTTACCGGTGTTATATTCTTCTACGTATATAGGTAGTACATTAAAGAAAAGTTCAAAAAAACTGATATAATTCTTATCTTTAATATATTCCAATGACTGCTCAACCAAAATATTACCTTTATCAAGAATATTCACTTTCTTGTCTATCATAATTTTATTCTGTTAATTTTTCAAAAGTTTTGTTAATTTTCTCCAGGGGTGTTGTTGGCTTAAACTTTTTAACAATATTAACCATATTTTCACCTCTGATACCCTTGTTAAAATATTTCTTAATGACCGTTTTCTGGTCATTTGTCAAAAAACGTGCGTTAGACGTTATCTGACAAACCCTCGACCAAAACCTTTCCCAATCTGTAAGAGACTCAAGTTCTGCTTTTGCCTTTGCTGCATAATACTCCTTAGATAAAGTCGTAACTTGTGATACCTCATAAAGATTCTTTATAAGTTCTTTAACTTCTTTTCTTGTTTTTTTCAATGGAAAAGGTGACGTTTCAATTAAAACGATGAAATCTTCATCGTTAAAAATTTTGATAACTGATATCTTACCCTTTTCGTGCCACCCAATATGTTCCGATAGACGCACAAAGAAATTATTGTTCATTTGGTAATAAGTACTTTCAGTCGTTTTTGATACCGTTATCACCACATCCGGACACAATTTCTTTATATATTGTGCAATATATTTCATATGAATTGTTTCAAGGAAACCCCACCCTTTAGGGTGGAGTGATTGACATTTTACTATATTATTTATTCTCAATGAAAACAACCTTACCCTCCAACATGCCAAATTGTGAACTCTCCTTGAAAGTCTTTACCTTTGGTGTATAGTCACTATCCATTGGTTCAACAAAATACCACAAGTTACCGCCATCTTTCCAAGTAACTTCAATCAATTTCTCACCTTTTTCCAAGTTAATCGTTGTTGTCCCACCATATTGACGTGTTATCTGCTTTTCACAAGAACACAAAGATAATGTAAGACAAATAATCATAAAAATTTTTCTCATATTTTTTAACATTTTAATTTTACTATGCAAAGATAAGTTTTATTTTCTAAAAAAACCAAATTTTTGTTGTTAATAAATGTTGTCAGTCCTCAAAATGTTGCAATATATAATTGTATAGATTGTGACATTTGTCACCAAATAAAAACCTAATTCTGTCAGCCATACAGATAGGAAATACATTTTTGTCTCCATCATTTATTTCATCTGCAAGTGTGTCAAAAACATATTGCGTTATTCTTTCGTTGATTGTATCTAATTCTTTTTTGTGTTCACAATACTTCTGTGTAGAAGAATTAATGCCCTCAATCGCTTCTTTTCTAACCAACTCTCTAAGTTCTACCATACGACTATACTCCGGATGTTTCATCTTGATTTCGTGGCTTCTGTATGTACGATAAAAACACTCCAACTTATCATCATCCTTCGGGGTATCAAGATAAGGTGTGGAAATAAATAAGAATACACGATAGCAAGGTCTAATCAAGTTCTTATTTATAAAATTTTCTCGACTATAATCTGTCATATAGGACAATTTTTCATTAAATACCTCTCTCTGTATCTCTTGAATTGCTTCAATGTTCTCAACGTATTTCTGATATTGTTCAATACCACCTTTGCACTGCAATAACGAAAGAAATTCTCCAACCATTTTGTATGCACAACAATCATTGCTTTTAAGTGAATAACCGGTCAAAGAATAAAACAAACATTCTTTACCATACTCTTCAAGATAGTTATCCCAATCCTCAATCTCTCCACTGAATAAAGGTACATTCACCCAATTCTTTTTACCTAACTTTTTCCTTCCAAGTCCATAGACAAATACTTCTTTGTCACCCAAATCACACGGACACAAAACAGACGTATTTTTAATTGTCTCTTCATCCCAAGACGGATATAATACCCTCTTGTCTTTGTTTGTTAACTTTAAAGCACAAAAATCACTTTTTGGAATCATATGCTCCATTGATTTGCCAATGTAAATAAAATTTGCTTTTGCCATATTTTTTTGTTTCGTTTATTTCTATTCGACTGCAAATATAACATGTATTTCTGAAAAAAACAAATTATTTTAGTTAATAAAATTTAAAGAAAAATCCCTATCTATTCTCACGAACCAATAGAGATTGAAACAATTATCAACAACTAAAAAATCAATTCTAAGCATTTATTTTTAAGCCAACCTATAATTTATCATCTTGAAAGTTTAATGCCCTTAGAAACCTTGAAAAGTGGCTCTAATGGCTTTTGCTGCCACCATAATCAAAATATATATAATATACACTGATGTTTTAGATTAATTGTGAAAGTTTCTGTTCCAGTTCCTCAATCTTTTTGTTGCGTTTTCTCACGGCTTCATTCAATCCGGCTATAATGTCGTGCATTGTCTCACCATTGGTCTCGCCATTTTCATAACGTTCTAATTGTTTGCGCAACTCATAATTCTTTAAAGAATATGTTTCATTTTTCTGTTTGCATTTCTTGATTTCATTTTTCAACTTCTTAATGATTTTATCCTGACGTTTCCAATCATTAAGCAATGTTCTGTAAAGTACCGGAAGCGGAATATCATTAACAGATAAAATATCTTTAATAACTTCACTTTCACCATAGTGTTCAATAAGCCATGAACTGAATCCGTCCTCAATTTTTGTATTCTCATTTTCATAAAAATAAGAAAGAACAAAATCTAACAAGTCATTTGCTTCCTCACCTTCAACAAGAAACTCCAATTCATCCTTACGAAATGTTATAAGCCTTTTATCATCTTCAATAAAACACTCGCATGAAAAACCTTTCCAAAGGTTACTAAACTTCGCATTGTGAAAATCTACAATTTTTTCAAACATAAAAATTGATTTTTTTAATGATTTATATTTTTGATACAAATGTCTGTTTATTATTTATATTTCCACCCATATCAGTGAAACATTCCTTTGTACCCTCTAAAAACTCTGTTAACCATTCTACTTTGGTGCATTCATCATCAATGTAGCAACAATATACTTTTTCACCACATTTTGGTGTATAATTTATTGTTTTGTCAACATACTCAATCCATCTTTCTTCAAGTTTTTTGAAACCATGTCCAGTCCCAAGTATATCCTTAAACAAACCATTTGGCTTTGTCTTAGCCTTTGAACCAACAATAGTGAGGAAAGAATCCATACTATTATATCGTTTGCGATATGCCTTAATATAATTTTCCAACTGGAAATTTTTGCCAAGAAAATTAAAAAATATATCCAAGTTTGAAACCATTTTTTTCCTCCGCATTTTTATAATGGTAACGTGAAATACGCTACCATTTATGTTATTTAATCATCAAATGGGTGTTTCAGTCTGTTTGAAACCTTATCCATTCTTTCTTCCACTCCCTTAATGTCTTCCTCGACTGATTTAAGATACAAACGCAATCTGAGAAGTCTGTCTTTATCATTTGCAAACGTAGCCATACCCATGAGATACTTTGGGCGAAGAACCTCATCATTCAGCAACTCAAATGAGCCTAAACAACCATAGTTCATTGCAAATCTTTTCTCAAACATAGCGTCATGATAGATGGTGAAACTATGCCCAAAAACGAAATTGACAAAACCATCGTTGACATCTTTAACAATACCAATCTCCGTAGAATATGTTCCATAACGGACACCCCATTCCTTGCCGAGAAAATCCTTAATGAAAATGTCAAGTTCCTTGTTAGCGTTTTTAAACATTTCAGCACGGGTATTCTGTAATGCTTCATATTCTTTGGTTAAACGCTCTTTCTCTGCCTTTCCCTCTTCTGTGTCGAAATACTCTTCTGTGCGCTTTTTCTCAAACGCATTGTTATAAGACACCTCAACATTATAAATCTTTCGTTTCAGTTCGTCCTTAGTGTAACTGCTTGCTACATTCTTGAAAGTTCTGCTTTCAAAAAACTCGTCAATGTTATCACCACCAATAAGGTCTTCACCAATCAGTGCATTCAACTTGTTCTTTGCAATTACATACTCCATGTAAAGTTTTTCTTTGATTGTCATAACTTACACTTTTTTAAATGTTAATACTATTGTCTTTTAAATCTGTTGCAAAGGTACGTATTTTTTCTGAAACGGTCAAATATTTTATGTTAAAAGATGTTTATCAATACCAAATAGTTTCCACCTCATCCCATTCTCGCTCTGGGTCAACACGGCAAACAGAAATCAAGTCCAACTCAAAATGTCCCTCATCTGTATAGTCAACACCTTCTTTTGCCCTATTTTTTGCCAACTCAATTGCATTCTCATCACTATCTGTCATGAAGTAATCACAATCGGGATATATTTCACAACCATTGGTTTTAATTATCCCATAACTGCTGCAATATCATCTTTCTTCGTCATCTTCCTCAATGGAATAATAACGGCTATCATATTCATATAAACGGGTTCCGTCCGGATGGCTTGAAGACTCGTCATGATGGTTGCAACGCACCAAACCCCAATTCTGATAATAGGTATCATAATCCTCATTGAAAAAATCAAGCAACTTCTTCTGCGCTTCACGTAACGTCAGATTACTTTCAATAGTAATCTCTGTCTTGCCGTTGAAATGAATATCACGGCTTGCAATCCAACCATTTGTTCTACCGACAATTTTATAATTCTTTTCCATATTCCAAAATGATTTTAAATTGTTTGACTTTTGTTTTATTTCTGATGCAAAGATACAAATAAAATCCCAGATTACCAAATGATTTACATTCTTTAACTTATGTTTAACTTCCATTAAGAATTAAAATGGCAATGATAAAAATGCCCTTATCATTCTCCAACTTATTGGTAATTATCTGAATAATGAATAAGGGCGAATAATGAATGAATACGATTTAGAATTCCTCTGTTACTACACCGCAAGGTTTATATTCTTTTTCTACCTTACGATAAAGCACGAATAAAACTTTACCAGCCTTAGCGAAATTACTCTTGCTTAGGACAAGTGAAACGAACTGCAATCCCTCTTCATTGGTGTACAACGGAGACGTAGGGAAACGTGCAGCGTATTCCTTGCAATTTGGCAATACCGAATACTTCTCGTATTCCTCACCTATGATAAGGCTACCCTTAACGGGCTTTACCATATAACCAAGTGCCTTCCAACTGATTACGTGCGAATCCTCATCCAACTTTCCAAAGTAAGGGGTGAGGTCAATACGTTTACCATAAATGATACCTGAATTAATGATATTTATCTTTTCCATATTATATAACTTTAATTGATTAATATTACGTTGTTTCTTAATTACAAGTGCAAAGGTACAACAAATAATTGAGACCACCAAATGTTTTCTGTTAATAAATGTTAAATGGGAGTAACTTTTTTGTCACTCCCATTCATTTGTCACTCTTCGTCTGTGTGTGTTTCCAAATACTCTTTCAAATCAGTCCATTCCTCTACTTCATAACCCTTGAAGAACCACTTTCCATCCTTGAACAAATAAGCATATTCCTCGGTTACTGAAGGCTCTGTATCACTCTGTTTTGGCTGAACACCACCATAGTTATCATCCCATTCATCACCTCTCAAAGCACAATACTGAACAATCCGTTTGCCATTGATAGAAGATGCTTTACCACCACACAACAAATTCAAAATTGAATTGTAGTTCTTGAACTTATTGACCAATGTCTTGCCAACTCCGTGCGGATAACCATCCCAATGGTGATAAATTGTAAGATAGTCCTTTTCGATTTTGACATCACCCACCTTGTCAATATACTTGTTTTCACAAGTCAAATTGTAAGGTAGTTTATTCTCGTCAAAATGAAACACCTTGCCCTTGTCACTCTCTGAAACCTTTAAACTAATTGTACTTCTTGTTGCCATAGTTTGTCAAAATTTATTTATTCTACTTCCATTGTATAAATGCTACCATTAACCCAATACTCAAGGTCGCTGCTCTGCAAAAAGAAATATTCGCTACTATCTTCTGTCAGATTATTCACTTCGTCATTACAATATGTCAAATCCTCATTTTCCGCCTTAATATCAAGGTATTCATTATGAAGATATTTTGCAGCATCCTCAAAGGTGAAAAAAGGCTTTGTAGTAACCTCAACGCTTCCATCGTCATAACTTGTAATTGTAACGATTGATACTTTCATAACTTTGTGATTTTAATTGTTAATAACTTTGTTTCTTAATTTCAACGATGCAAAGGTACGATAATTTGCTGAAACTACCAAATTTTTTGCCTATTATTTATCGTTTACTTGCAGTCCATATTACATCAAGTTTTTCTAATAATTTATCGTTGAGGTCACAAAGGAATTGGTCGGTGTCATCATAGATGATAATATCCTCGTCCTCAAGGGCATACTCCTCTTTCTGAACGTCTGTAAGTAACGCTATTTCGTCTCGGTTGTAGCGTTCTTTCGGAAAACCATAAATTCTTTTATTATTCATAATTTCGTCATAATTTTATTATTAGACTAATAAGATAACGCAAGTCGTTTCTGTCAGTGGAGAGAATCAATGTCATCTGTCGGTTCTACGATTTTGCCTTCGTGAACAATTCTCACAGCGACACGATGAATATCGGGGTTATCTAATAATGAATCTGCCTTCTTCCATGCGTTATCAAAACAGTTAAAGAGTCTCGCTTTCTTTGAGTCGAACTCTGTCGTAAAGGTTAAGTCCCTATTCAGATAATAATAGATATACTCATTGTTGTCAATGACAAAATAAGTTACTACATATTGGTATTTATCTTTTAATTTTTTATCGTACATATTGTGCAGTTTTAAATGATTGATACTCTTGTTCTTTATTTCTGATGCAAAGGTAGTAATAATATCTGAAACTACCAAATTATTTTGGTTAAAAGATGTTAATCAATATCACTTTCCTTTATCCAATATGAAAATCTGTAATGTTTTGCATCATATCTTTTTGGAATATGACCATATCCGTCAGTATCAAGCCATTCGGCAAAATCCTCTAACAATTCGTCAAATGTAGTTATCTCTGTATTGCCATTAAACCAACCACACAAAGATTTGCAACCATTATAGTAAATGTACGGACTTGAAAAAGACGAAATAGGGTCTCTGTCAATACTCATTACATATAGTTTACCACCACTTTCAAATGCTTTTCTTGCACTTGATTTTGTCAAACGTCTATAAGTTTTGCCGTTTCCGGAAACTATCTTATTTTTCATAATAGAATGTTTAATAATTGTCAATTGTTATTTTGATATTATCCCTTATCTTCCATAAGGCAAACACCATTTTCAAAAAAAGAATATATCTGTATCTACTTTTAACCTCAATAAGTATTTCTATATTTGTTTCCCTCTTTATCAATTTTGAATACATTGCAACCCATATACCCTTGTTTTGATTGGCATCATGATATACACAACCATAATATTCATGCCCATTCTTTTTTAAAAGAATCGTAACAGGTAAAATCTCTAAATAAAACAGATTTGCCAAAAAATAATGCAGAAAAACAATATACTCCATTTTAGACTTTTTTATCAAATTTAATTGGTGCAGGCACTATTAAACGCACAAGAACCATCAAAGCAAACATCTTCCAATAAGTAATTTCCGGCAAACCGAACACTGATACAACCGCATAGTTCCACAGATATTGTCCAAAAAATGCCAATAAGCAACCCCAAGCAATACTAAACAACAATCCTAAAATTGTATATAGTATAACATTTAAACAACCTTCCTTCATAATTTCTTTAGTTATTTTTTAAAAATATCAAACGTAACAAAAACCGGCCAAAAATACATAACAATCAACATATATAACATAAGCATTGGCTTCTCTGTTTCTTTATCAATAGAAACTTTTGTGCATGCAGAACAGACCGCATAAACAATACCAATAAACAAATATATAAAAACCAGCACCATTTCCATTGTTACCATAGTTTTCTTATTTAATTCTTAAAACATTATTCAGATATCTCTCAATCATATCAACTGCTTCATCCAGTGACCTTGCATTTCCAATTCTGTCATATGTATCGTTGATTTCTGTTAACTCATTATCTTCCTCAACAACCACACTGCACAATATATTGTCACCACCAGCAGACACAACATCTTGATACTTAATTGCCCATCGTCCCCATGCTGTTAAATAAACTTTTGGTGAATATGTATTGTCACCCACCTCAACGTACTTCCTAAGTGTCTCAACCTTGTTCATTTTCATTCAGTTTTTCGTTAGCAATCTTTTCAAGTGCCACACCCACAAATTTGTTGATTTCGTCACCAAACTTATCCATTGTCTTAACAATAATATCCTTGATTTCATCCTCATGAAAACCATTAAGCAACTCATAGTCTGCCCAAATCCTATCATACAGATAAGCATAGAGAGATTTTTTAACACGCTCAACGTCAACAATACTGCTATTAATGCTAATGTTCTTGTAATTTTCCATATTCTTAAATGATTTTTAATTTGACGTTACAAAGATAGATATTTATTTTTAAACTACCAAATATTTCAGCTTAAATGATGTTAATAGATAAAAAACTCGTAATTCCTATATCTCTTATCATTTGCCCTGTACCTTGCAAAAGCAAGTGCTTCTGAATAATTCTTAAACCCTATTGGTGTCTCTCTATCTTTCTTGACGTGGTAATAGGAAAAGGTAACTTCCTTATCCTTATTCTCACCATAGTAATAGGAATATTCGTTATTGACAATTTCCTCACTTACGTAAATTCTTCTTTCAATTTCTTTCATATTGCTTATTGTTTTAAATTGACACTGCAAATGTAAGCATTTTATTTGGAATATGCAAATATTCCAAGTTAAATGATGTTAAATCAACTATTTATTTTTAATATAAACAACTTTTGAAACAAAAATGAAACTTGTAATTGAAGATGGCCACTGGGCAACCAAAAATAATGATATGATATTTGGCAATGTTGTATGGCTCATAGACGAAAATGATGCACATTTATACCATTTAATAGATGATAAACACCAAGAAATCAAATTGGAACACCCAATTACCCATTATATTGTCAATGAGTAATAAAGTATTTTTTCATGACTGATTTTAACTTATTTTTTATTTGGCCAAATGTAACATACCAAAACAACCACGCAAACTGAATATCATAATAACGATTGTAGTTTCCTGGAATCTTATCATTTACTTGAAAAATTGCCCAATTCACACTGACTGATGGAAAAATAATAAATCCCTCAATAATTTTTCCGTAACTAATATCCCAATATTTCATCTTCCACTTATTATTTTACATCTACGCATTTCACCTTGCAAAACAGATATGTTAGTTGTTTTATCTATCTTACTATATAAAGCAAGCATATCACGTTCATAACCCATATTTGAAGAATATCTCTGCCCTTGTTTATTCACATACTTTGTCATAAGGTCTAATTCAGTCTTATTACCACTGATATAATCTTTATAAAGCAACTGCATGTAAGGCTCAATAGAATAGTCCGGATGCTTATACTTGAACTTTCCGTTAATCTCTTCAATCATCCGTTTATCATATGCACCAACATTGAAAACACTATTTGTCTTAATTGCCATTCCGGTTGTGCCAAAATGTGATTCTATCTGTCCTTGTGCCAGTACGAACTTAATATCCAAATCATATTTCTCGCATTTATCCACAATCGCATAACCATTCAAGTTACTTGTTGGTGCAACACTATCAATATAATTCTTTACAACTTTTACCAACTCACTCTTATACTCATTGTAAGATAACTCCGCTTCATGCTTCATTACCTCAAATGGATAATTCATTAGTCTCTTTTCCTCATAATTCTTTATTGCAAAAACGGCAACCACATATGTCACCAAAAGACAAATGCAGACAAAAATTGTCTTTAAGAAAAAACTTCTGTGTGAGTTAAAAAAACTCTTTATGCTAATTTTCATATTATGTGATTTTTAATTTTTAGTCAATATATAAAGAATGAATTGATTTAATATCACTAAATAATCTGAAAATAATTGTGTGCAATTCCAGACCATTGCTGATTTGCTTATCAAACACACTTGCCTTATCAATATCATCAATAAGAATAATATTTCCACCCTTTACCCAAACATAAAAAGTATGCCCTAAATTGTCACAACAACTCAAACGATATTTATGCCCCTTATTTGTAATCTTTTCAAAACCACTCAACGCTTTCTTATACTTAAAACAGAAATCTGTTGAACTATTGCTATCATAGGTAAAATAATAGTCATTATCTCTATCAAAGTTAAACAAATCTTCCTCTGTTTTAACCTTGACAAATCTCTGGACACCATTCTCCCAATAGGTAATTTTCAGATTGCATTTCTCAACCGCATCTTGCAATGAGATACAATTTTTAATGCAGCCCAAAACAATGTTTTTAACATCATTAAACTTCGTTCCATGTGTTCCACCCTTACCATAGACAGAAATGGCTTCATAATAGCCGAAATTAGCCGTTTCAGCCATTTTTCTATCCCATTCAACATCACTATTTAAATCTTTCTGACGTTTGTCCTCAAACTCATTATTCCACCCTTCAAGAAAATTCCTAATCTCTTCCTCCGTGAAAAACTTCTGTTTCTTATTCAAACGGATATTAGACCAACTTCTTGCACGTCTGTTACGTCCACGACCATAATTGCACTCCCACACATTATTGTGACCCATTTCCATCATGGGAATAAAACGTCCGTCAGACATCTTGACAAACATTGAACGATATAAGATTGAATAACTCATATGATTTTGTCTTTAAATGATTTTAGAACACTTTAACCCACACAAACATACAATCACTGCCATCACCAAAGAAAGCACCATCACAAGCAAATCTAAACTCATTTGGTTTGCTCTGGTCAACAATACTCTCATAGCATGCACAAGCACCAATTGTATCGTTTTTAAAGAACTCTACCGCTTCATCATATGTCATCTTGCCAATCTGTTCAAGATTGTAGTCGTAAGACGGATTTACACTTGCAGAAAAAATCTTTACTTCCATATTCTTCCTTTTTTTTAAATTGTTGATAATTTTGTTTTTTAATTTCTGACGATGCAAAGGTACAACAAAGTTTTGAATTATGCAAATTTTCAGTGTTAAATGATGTTAATTAAATGTTCCATTTTATTATTGTAAACCTCAACTTTATACATTGGACAAATATGATATTCACTTATAAATAATTTTATCTTAATTGTAATGTTATCTTTCTTATAAAGATGCTCAGGTGTTTGCGGTTCAACATATACATTTTTTTTTGTTATCTTCTTCTATTTTCATAAAACCATTTTCTTCAAAAAAATTTTCATTATAATCATCCATAAAAATCTCATAAGAATAATAATATATTTTATTGAAAGTAGATTTTATTTCAACACCCCCCGTACCATCTTCTGGATAAAAATAGGCTTTATATATTTTTTCGTTCCCATTATTAGTAGAATCATTCCACATAATATTATCGTGAAAATCTTGTAGTGTAAATAAATCAAGATAGTAATTTTCAGAATGACAATTTGCAAAACATTGTTCGTGTATTTCTCTTAATTGTTTATCTTTCTCCATTGTCCTCTGTTCTATGTATTTATAGTAACCATATCCAAAACCGCATAAAACAAAAACACATAAAGAAAGTTTCCAATGTTTTATAATTAAAGCAAATAGTTTAGCAAATAAAATGATACCTAAACATAAAACAAGCAAAGCAAGACAAATTTCTAACAATTGCCCATTCACCCATTTTGCTGCATCCAATATTTCCATAATTTTTTAAATAATTTGTTGTTAATAATTCCGTTTTTTAATTTCTGACGATGCAAAGATACAACAAAGTTTTGAATTATGCAAATTTTCAGTGTTAAATGATGTTAACAAAATTATTTTCCCTAATGTGGTTCATAAACTTATCTATGAACTCTTCAACGCTCTCACATTCAAAACGTGTTTCAACTCTTGTTCCAGTCCAATCTGTATGTGTGTGCAGATTCTCTTCAAAAAACTCTGTTATAACTCTAAACAATTTATTCTTCATAATTCCTAACCAATAAAATATTCTGTTCTTGTTCTAACTTTCACGCACAAACAATCGGTTAATGCTCTGATTCCATATTTGTTGAAAATACTCTGTTTGTCTTCCCAACCATATGACCAACATTCTCTGTAATATTCAAATTTCTCGCCATTGAAACGTACTTTTGTAATATATGTACCACCGACATCCCAACTATAATCAATCTGTATCTGATTCTTCAAATTAACTTCTTTGTTAACTCCAAAACGCTCAATGAACATTTTTTTCAGCGTTTCCAATACTTCACCCTTTGTCATAATTGTCTTTATTTAAAATTTCCAATAGCCATATACACAACGCTTGCCATCCCTTGAACAATCATAGGTATCGTTGATAACTCCGTCAATAACACAAGTGACGTGTCCAGACAAATTACAAATCAATCTGCCATTTGGCAACTCATCCTCTGATAAATGTACCTTGCAGCCACTGCCAATCTTCATTGTGGCAACCCATACACCACCATAATATTCACAGATTTTCTTTGTGGCTCTCTTACTAAGACCATTGCGAGGATTCTCCTTTGTAACCTCTTTAATCGTCTTATAAACCTCTTTGTAGTCTTTCTGTGCGGCAATTGCAATCGCTCTGCAAACACAATCGCCAACCTTATCAGCCTTGTAATACTGACTTCTGCCGCCATCATTGTAAATAAACTTCATATCTATCTGTATTTGAATTTCTATGCTGCAAAGGTACAAAGAATATTTGAATTATGCAAATTTTCAGCGTTAATTAATGTTAAATGGGGAAAAATAACCCATAAATGAATTATCTTTTCCCCAACAAAAGTCAAATTAAAATCAATCAGAATTACCAACTCATTATGAAAAACACGACATCCGTGTCCTCGTCATACATTGAAAGCAACTTCTCCATCTGCTGCTTGCAATCCTCAACATCACCGAAATACCATTTATCATAGTCAGTGCTACCGAAAAAGAAACCACTCAGTGTAGGCAATAATTCCTCTGCTAATGAATGGTCTGCCAACACTTTGTCACATCTGGAAATAAGTTCCTCAATATCTGACTTGTCAGCAAAACAACACTCGTCCTCCAACTTATTGAAAAAGAAATTATAGACAAAATTTACCTTACGGAAATACACATCGCTCTCTGCATAGCACATATTCTCAAAATCCTTGAAGAAATCACCGACAAACCAAATAGGCTTTGGCTCTTCTAACATTTTTTTATAGGTAAATGAATACTTCGTGAAATCAGCCATATGTGAGAACACATCATTATATACCTCACGATATGCCTTAACATCATCCTTTACCTCTTCCAGACGCTTCAGAGAAACAACCGCAAACTCATGAAAACGTGCCTTTGCCCGCTCATCAGCAATTGTATTATACTCACTGATAGTCTTTAAAGGCTCTTCCTTTGAAGAACGTACTTTCTTAACCAAATGGCCGTAAATGTCTAAACCCAATTTTCTAATCTCCTATACTTTAAATAAAACAATAAATTAACTATCTCTTTTTTCTGTTTGCAAAGGTACAACAAAGTTTTGAATTATGCAAATTATTTTAGTTAAATGGTGTTAATTCATCATTTTGGTACAATTTTGAATGTTCTTCTCCCCTGAATTATTATAACATTAACAAATTTAAAAAATTCTACCGGAAACTCATAGCGATAGATTACATAATGTTTGTTTTTGCGATGTTTACCACGCTTGAATACCTCAATATTATAGCCATAGACCTTTGTAATATTTGAAACTATAAATCCATTAGCCCATGCGTTTCCAAAGTCAGACGAACAAGTAAAACATCCCCTAATTGAATCTCTGAAACGCTCTTGTGCATCTTTAAGTGTCCCCCGTCCAGTGAATATCGTTGGATGAATACCAATTGTAAATTTCATATTATGTGAATTTAAATGTTTCTATATTTTTTTATCCACTCAAATGACTGCTCAATGCAATAGTCAATTGTTAACTTGTCACTATCAAAATCACCATCAAAACCAACCATGTATGATGACTTTACTTTCTTGTCATAAATGAAAATGCAGAAATCACCACAAGCATTTGGACATGTACGGACTTTTACTTTCAAGCCATTTTCTCCGGCAAAATCATAAAGGGCATACAACTTTTTTGCACTTTCACTGCCAATCTTATTTACAAATTCTTGATGTGTCATAATTTCTGTCTTATTTATTTGTTTTGTTTATTTTTGATGTTGCAAAGGTACAAACAATTTTTGAAACCACCAAATTATTTTAGTTAAATGATGTTAACAAAATTATTTTTCTATATAACCTTCCATTTTCAATGTCTTGAACAACTTCTCAACAACCTCTTCCTTTGTGTTGCCAACCTCTGTTGCCAAAGCATATCCAGCCTTGTCATTACAATAACTTCCGATTACTTTGTTATCAACTTCATTGAAAATTAAAGGAAACTCCGTGACACCAAAACCACGATAACCTTCCAAATCATACTTCAAGAACGTAGGGAGTTTATTTTCCATATCTTATATTATTTAAAAATATTTTGGATATACTAATTCTCTATCACTTTTCCCTTCAATTTCAGCAAGACCATGCTGACCAACATAACAACGGAAATAATTACCAACACATAAGCCCATAGGCTTCACCATTTCAGACTTAAAACCAAACTTATCAATCATTTCGTTTATTTTCTGAATAAAACCATATATAACACCCGCATTGTTATAATAGTCGGCAATCTCTACCATATTGGCAAATTCCATTTCCTTGTCAGTCATATCAGTTATTTTTTAATCGTTAATAAACTCTGTTTCTTATTTCTGTCGCAAAGGTACAACAAAATTTTGAAACTACCAAATGTTTTATGTTAAATGATGTTAATAATATATCTTTTTGCTATCTTCAAGATATTTTTCTCTTTTTTTCCAATACTTTTCAAGTTCCGGTTTTTCTCTTTCAACAAGATATTTCTCAAATGCGCCAAGTGTTTGAAATGTGCTTTTAAACCAATTCAAAGTTTTCTGATGATTACACCAAATCGGCATAGAACTAATCCAGTGATTAACATCATAATAATGTGAAGTCAGACAACATTCAAAAACCCTAATTTTTCGCCAACTTGTATTATACTTACACTTACGTCTATACTTGAAAATGCCAAACAGACGTTTTTCCTTATAGTATGTTATGTCTTGTTCCGGAGAAATACGATATTCCAGCACATGCGATTCTTCCGCATATGGCACTGCCCTAAACTCTATCTTTAAACTATCTCTATCCATTATTATACAAAATCAGTTGAATAAATAAACACACCATCTATTCATAAATTTTCCAAATTGTTATTTTTCAAAAATTTTATCCGCCACATCACGCATATGCTTATATGTAAAACCATTGTAATTGTTTAAACGTGGATAACCCTTGCCATAAATCGGTTTTGGCAAATCAATGTCCTTTCCTTCCAGCATCATCAATATATTGAACACAAACATAATCAATGCTTCCTCATGTTCCTCTGCACCATAAACATAAACAAACTTTTCAATTTCACTACTCATAGTACAATAATTATCCCACCATTTCGTAATACCGTTTGAACGATAATACTTCGCCAACTTATCCAGACACATCAGACAATAATGAACCGCTTGCCCTTTATGGTCTTTACGGTCAAATACAATGTATTTATTCTCCAACTTCACAAGACGAAGAACAAAATCATATATGTTCTCATTCTCACCACGAATATACCAATGCTTTGCAGCCAATACCAAATTGTAAAAGTGAAAGTCCTTAATCTTTTCCATATATTATCTGATTTTTAATTTAACACTGCAAAGGTAAACAAAAAAATCGGAATATGCAAATATTCCGAGTTAATAATTGTTAATCCGTTGAAATATCTATATTGTTTTAATTAACGTTTCAACCTCTTTCTTGATTTCTTTCAACTCCAATTCAAGTTTAAATATTCTGTCTGTTTCCTCACTGACAATCATCTTTCCGTTTCCACCAAAACGACACTCATCCAACATTGCATTTGCAGCATCAATAAGATTAATTACGTAAACACAACGACCAATTGTTCTTATCTTATCAAAATCTTCCATCTTAAACCAAATCTAAACGTTTAATGAATTTTTTCTTTCTCAACATACCCAATGCAAGTGTATATGAACTAAGTTTAGGTGCTTCATACCCAAATAAATTCTTGTTAAATGTTATGGTAATAACTCTGTTTCTTAATTTCAACGATGCAAAGGTATGAAGAATATTTGAAACTACCAAATTATTTTGGCTAAATAATGTTAATGGGGATAACTTTTTACATTTGTTACCCCCATAACCATATATAACAATTAAATCAATTAAGAAATTCGTTTAATCAAAATACGTGCATACATTTCTTTACCATTTAAGTTAAAACGATGTCCATAATTAGGATTATCTTCTACATATCTGTCTAATCCAACAATTTCAAATTGTTCTGGACAATATTTTCCAAGGAAAGTAATTGGTACACCCATAACCCCATCATAATCATTTGGCAAGTTAACAACCTTACTGACATCTATTGCATCATAATTGTCATATTTCTGATATTCATCTTCATTGTATCTTTTTGTCAAGACAATTTCTTCGTGTCTTTTATTGTGGTCAAGGTTGGTAAACCAAGCTGAACTGCCGATTGTCTGATGTTTCTGTCCATCAACCACGATTTGCCCTTTTGCTTCCGGCATATCTTCATTAATCAAAAAATACATTTGCCCACATCCGTTCCTAGAAACACCAAGCCACATTTCATCATTTTTAATTAGTGGGAATATCTCCTTATAGGTTATTGCATTCATATTGCCAATAATCAAAAACTTTTTGTCATATTTCATAAGTGTTGCAACATAATTCCTGAACAATGAAAAAGGTGGATTAGTGACAATTATATCACTTTCTTTCAATAACTCAATACATTCATCTGTTGAATAACCACCATCTCCTTCAAGTATTCTCATTGTCCATTCTTCTCCGTCATATGAACACACCTTACCATGTTTTCCGTCAACCTTATAACCTGTGGCAATAAGTTTCTTCAACCCTAATGTTTTGAAATTCCTATAAAAATATAATGTAAAGTTTTTATGAAGAACGTCATTACAATTACACAAAACAATTTTATCTTTAAAATGTTTTGCATAATGAATACATTCTTTCTCAATATCTTCTAATTGAGTATAGAACTCATCGTTCTTCTCTTTCTTTGCTGAATGTAAACTATTGTTATTTTTCATATTTTTCCTAATTGATTTTTTTATTGTTAATAAATATGTTTTTAAACCTCTTCAAGATACGCTTTCAAAATTGTATATTTCTTATGAAATAGCCAAAAAATGAGGTTAATATATGTTATTCAAGGTCGAATACACTTAACTCGTTAAATACCAATGTAGGTACATTATCACTCACGTAATACGAAAGTGTATAGAAACCTTTGCCATAACTATATTGTGGAAGTAATTCCAATGCCTTGTCCTTTGTTATCTTTATTTCTTTTGCGCCACGATAAGCCAAACCTTTGCGATATACACACTTCATTCCTTTATTAATAAGTTCTGCAAGCTGTTCCTTATTAGGCTTATTCCCGTAGTCAGGTAGTTCGTTAGACTTTTTACTTGAAACATATTCAATACAATATTTTATATGTTCCTCTATTTTCTTAATACCTTGTAAATCATTGATGATGGGCATACTTATTTCCGTCAAAGGAATAACCTTAATCACTTCACTTTCGTCATTCCAATTAGGGGAACATTTCTCATAATGTAAACAAAAATAAAGATTGATATTATCACCCATCTTTTTGTCAATGCTTGCCCATACAGGAAATTCTTGATATTTATCATTCTCAAACTTATCCTCATAACCTTTCACAAGAGATTTGTTTACATAGGAATTTTTAAAAGACACAAGTACTATGTATCTTTCATTTCCACGTTTGCCATCAACAACACCACCTTTATAAGGCTTATATAGATTTTCCGCATCCATAAGCGGTTTGATTATGTTGATAAATTCATTTACCTTGTCAGCGTTAATATCTTCAATAAGGAATGAAAACATATCATTCAATTTGCAGTCATAATATTCCAAATGAAGTGACTTGTTGTTCAAATTCAATTCGTTGCTGTTGCTCATAATCATATCCTTTTTAATTACATCACAAAGATAATACTTTTATTTGGATTATACAAGTTTTTCTTGTTAAATAGAGTTAATAGAAGAAAGAATTTCCTTCACGTCTTTCATTATCTCTCTATTTCACTTTGTTTCGTCTGATACGGTATGTATAATATATCCATATTTTTCAGACAGATGTTGCTGCGCCACTGAACAGCCTTTCATAAAAGCGTCCATCATATCATCCTTAGTGAATGCTTCTTTGTCTTGATAGACTTCTTCAAACAAAAATTTTCCCCTTTCCTCAAAGGTATTGAAATCCTCTTCGGGGTTATCTTCGGGAAGTACTGAAGGAAACAGCCACCCAATTTCATTGTGTTCTTTTGTAAACTTTCTCATTTGAACATTTCATATATTTTAACCAATTAGACAATGTTCCCCAATGGTCATAATATGTTTTCCCATCAAGACCCACATAACTTTTCCAACATCCCCAGACATATGCTGAAGGATAATGTTTCTTACCATGAAACAAGGCAATGGATAACTGCTTCCAAAAACCAACGTGAAAAACCTTGTCTAATTTCATATACATTCTTGTTTTTTAATTGTTAATAAACTATGTTTCTTATCTCTGTTGCAAAGGTACAAATAATAGATGATATAACCAAATATTTTATGTTAATTAATGTTAATCAACCCCATCTTTTTCTTCTTCCTTGTCCTTTTTCTTCTTATCCATTATCATCAACTGCAAATATACCGCACCAAAAACCATTGATATACCCAATTCTTCCATTTGCTCAAAACCAATTATCTTACCCAAATTATCCATTGACATAATCAATATAAAGGTAAATAAACTATAATTGACAAACGTAAATATTCTTTCAAACATATTCCAGAAACTTTATATTTAGGAAAAACTTAATCTAAACCACCATATAACTTGCGCTCACTATTATAGTTATCCAATACCCACTCCAATAACTTGTCGCTATTAGCCTTATCCAACTCGCAATACAGACGATTCATATCACCACCATATGAACTGAACTTCTCACGAATATGTGAAGCCATCATGGGCGCATCAGACCAACAACGCTCAATGAAATCATAAGGATAGTTAAAAGTGAAAAATATCCACTTGTTAATCGCATACTTGTCATTTAAATATTTACATTCTTCCATATCCGTCTTAATTGATTTTTCTAAATGTTTTATTTATTGATTTATTTTTACACTGCAAAGATACAAAGAATATCTGAAACAGCCAAATATTTTTAGTTAAATGTTGTTAATGAAACCAACTTTCATATAATGCTCCCTCTCTTTTTCAGTAAGAACTTTCCTACTTCTGCCAATATGCCACTTCTGACATACTGGACATTTATAGGCAATTAACTTGTGTATTGTATCTCTACGGCAATTCATAACCCTTGCCATCTCAATGGCTTCTTTGTCACTGGAATAACCAATCTTCTCTTTGGTAAAAACTTTCCCATCCACCATATAGGACGTGAAATGCTTCCTTATGTTATTACTATCGCCTTTTACACTATCCATAAACTAACTCCCTTTCCCTTTTAATATGTTAAACAATATAATCTAATTAATTCAAACGCAAAGGTAATACAAATATATGAAACTACCAAATATTTTATATTAAACAATATTAAAACATAAAAATATAATAATATAAAAACATATATAATAGAAAATATATTATTATATATAATATTATATATTATTTAATATAAAGTCAGTCAAACATAACATTATGTGGTGTAAAGAGTTATGACGATATTATTCAAATAAAACATTAACAAAAATGATGTAAATCTATATGAAACAATGTCAAAATATAAATGTTATAAACCTAAAGGTTTATAAATATATCTTACAGATGTACTTACAGATGTACTCAAATGAGTACAGATAGTTAAAGTCCAAAGGTGAAAAAAGTTAAAATTTTGAAAAAAGTGATAAATGGAAAATATAGGAAAAAAACTGTGTGCTGTTCATCTTCTTTAACATTTTTTAATTTTAATTAATATTTTTTAACATTTAACAATTTTTAAGATTATTTAATTTCAATTAACATTTGTGAAAAATTGTTAATTAGACATTTTGGTTAATGATTGTTAAAATTTTTATTTATGAAAATATGTTAAAAACTGTATTGTTTTTAATTTTTTTGAAAAAGTTAATATATTTAATATAAGTTAAAAATGTTTAATATTCCCATAAGTGGTATTATATGTTGTAGATGTGCTGCGTTTTTATTAGCAATCCCATATATGTAAATCCCTATGGGAATATTTTTTATGTATTTAACCTATGTTAAAAATTGTTCTATTTGTACGATTTTTGTTAATGTTTTAAAAAAATGCTATAGAGAAAATTTATTTCATATGTTCTATTTGTACGATTTGTAAGGATTTATTACGTTACTCATTTGAGTACATTTGCAAAGCCAATGCTTGTTTCACAAGTACATTTTCAAGGAAAATGCTTGTTTCACAAGTACATTTGTTAATGGTCACACCTTTCCTTCCCAATAATTGCCGAAAATGTTCATTGAGAAGAAGTCCATTGTTATATTGAAAGTATCATTAACATTTCTTTTGAATGTTAAATATTTCAATATTTTATATAATTTTAATAAATGTTAATTGGTTGTTTATGTTGTTTCGTTGAAGATGAAATTGAATTTTTCATGTTTTCCGTTTCTTTGCTGCATGAACATATCTTTTTCCATGTTGGCAAGGCATACTGCATAATCGCAAGTAAAATCGAAATACAGATTATCCCATGTTGTTGTAGTAAAACCATGTCTAAAAACCTTGATAGAGCCATTTTCAGCCACTACAATGCGGTCAAAGAAATGTTCCTTAGTATCTGTGCATATCACTTCTTTAACGTTGTGTAGGATAAGAAATTGCTTGATAAGTGTCTGATATAATTCAGTTAGTTTGCTGAATTTGTTTTCTGTTACTACCATTATTTTGTTATTATGAATTTAAGTTTGTTGATGTAAAATTATATATAATAAAGTTATAAACCAAATTATTTTGGTTAAAAGATGTTAATCTTCAAAATATGTGTGAATAAGTGATATTACAACCTTTTCACCCTCATTAGTGATAAGATTGTACTGAAACACGTAAAAACCTTTGTCAGTGTTGAATTCGTCTGTTTTGCTTGTCTGTTTCCAACCTAATTGTTCTGTCATACATTTTAGGTCTGTCAACAATTCTTTTTTGGCATTTTCCCATAATTTTTAATATCTGTTATATTTTCTACCGCCTACACTTTTTGAATAGATTGTGAACATTTGTTAATTGTTTTAAATTGATTTATATTTCTTTTTATAGTGCAAAGATACAAAGAATGTTTGGAAAAGCCAAAATAATTTAGTTAAAAGATGTTAACGGATTGAAGAAAAATAATTTCCTTTCCATAGGGGCATGACGGAGACTATACTCTAAGATTTTACTCTTACCTTTCAAGTTATTCCCTTAACTTGACAATGCAAAGGTACAAAAGAAAATTGATATATCCAAATTTTTAATGTTAATTTTTTGTTAAAAAATCAATTAGTATTTTATATATTTTAACTAAAAAATATTAGTCGTGAAGGAGACTATACTTCAATGTTTCACCATTGCCCTTTGTTTTATTTTCTATTGCAAAGGTACAAAAAATCCGGTGAAATACCAAAATTATTGAGTTAATGAAAGTTAAGCGAATGTTAATAAAATAAAAGGAGTATACTTTTATCCTTGCCTATTCGGATTTTCGTATACTCCTTATGTTTATCTGATTTTATTCGTCAATGTGATAATAATGCACATTAATACTTCTATTTTGCTTATTTGTTATAGTTTCTTGGATAAGTGGATTGTCCTCACTATATTCAGTGTTTATACGTTCCAACATATCTTTCCAAACTTCATCGAAGCCTGTCGTATCGCATTCTGAAACGCATTTCAGACTGAAATTATTACCATTCAGTGTATAAATCAACAGCCATCCATAGCAGTAATCATCAAAGAATAACATTCGGTATGTCCTTGAATCATTAGGGGATTTAATCTCAACATACTCGCCACCGTTAATATAATCGAAATCGGTAAGCAAATCCTTATCATCAAAGGAGGCGGGAATTAACTTTCCTTCTTCCTCCTCACTAACTTCTTTATTCCATTTTACTTCCATACGTCAAACAATTAATTACTTTGTGCCCATATAGTCACTTTGAACCAAATAACCATCATAGCACATTCCTGCCTTGTTATAATGCACCTTTGAAGTCTTAAACTTCGATTTAGCGGTGTTAATACACGTCTCAAGGTGTTCCTCGTCTGTAACAAGTTTTTCAGTACTATCTCCATTAGGGAGAACCGCATAAACGAAATAAAACTGATTTTCCATATTACTATTAAATTTTAATTGATTAAACTTCTTATTTTCTTATTTCTGATGCAAAGGTACAACTATTTTTTTCATATAGCCAAATTTTTAAGGGATTTTTTTCATTAAAAAATGTTAAAATTATATGTGAAGCATTGGATGTGACCTGCCGTCAATAAAAACGCCTTCCTCTTATCCATCTTTCAACTTACAAATCCCTTTGCAGATTTCTCAACATTCGCATAGAGGTTCATCGGTTGATAACTGAAAATTGCGCATGGATAATAGTCATCGGAATAGTCCGTTCCAACTACTAATACCTCCTTGTTAAGTATTGCGTCCTTGATAACCAACTTGTAGGCATCAGTGGCTATACCATATTCATCGTCAATCTTGGTGTGAACATTTTCAACGATAACCTTTTGAGGTGGGAATGTAAACTGACACTTGCAGTCGGCGATATCTGTAGCCGCAGTTATTCTGCCGTAACTACGATAACCATCTTCGGGGTCAATGTACGCACCATATATGACATCATCAATGCAGAAAAGTTCCACATCAATGTCTTCGTTATTCCAATCATCATGATATGTAGTGCTGCCAATACCGCTTAGGTAGTGTATACCATCTTCAATTATATTTGCTTGAACTGCCATAACTTCTAATTGATTTTAATTGATTAAACTTCTTATTTTCTTATTTCTGATGCAAAGGTACAAAGAAATATCGGGATAGCCAAATTTATTGAGTTAATAAAGGTTAATCAATATGTTAAAAATTGATTATTTTCTTTATTTGTTCCTCCGCAGTGTCAAGTGTGAAATTAAGAGTGCATTGTCCGCAGAGTGGGGTACGTTGAGTTGCATAATACTTTCCTATTTCGTTCTTTGAGAATACAATTGACGAATGATACTCATTATTCTCCTTATAACGTACCACAAGGCAATTATATGGCTCTATATTGCTATTTTCCATATTGAGTTTGCCTTTTTCCCATTTCACTGTATACATGTCCTTATCAATATGTTTCCGTGCATATGAAAGCAATGTTTCCATTAATTCACTTATTTCAGGTGAATTATGTGCGTCTTCTTTCATCTGCTTGAGACGATTGATTAACTTTTCGCACTCATCAAGGATAAGTGAAAGTGTTTCCTCATTTACCTTATGGCAGTTCTTTGGCAGAACACGATAATTGCCGCTCGTAATACTGACTTCGTTATAATATCCGTCACACGAACGTATATTGAAATATGCGTCATTGATTTTCTGGGTATCGAAACTGCATATTTTACCGTCATTGAACCACATTGACGATACCTTATAAGACGGACGTATGTAGTTCTTTTTTCTCAAAATTTCAGTAAGACCATTACGGAATTCTGCATATTCGCTCTCATCGTTAATAAATCCGTGTATACCCACGCTCTCTTCCATTTCTAAGAGAATGGCTGCTTGTCTCTTAATTATTTCGTCTGAATAAAGGTTATTGTCATTCATATTGTGTCTATTACTTTTAATTAATTAATATTTAAATGTATCTATCTCTGTTTTGTCATTCTTTCTGATTGACGATGCAAAAGTACATAAAATATATGAGACTACCAAACATTTTATATTAAACGATGTTAATTGAATTGTTAAAAACCATATGTTAAAATTATATAAAATTAACATTTCCGTTGAGGCTGCGTTGGAGACTATACTTCAAAGTGTCACCCTTGCCCTTATCATTTATTGACAATGCAAAGGTACAAAGAAAATCTGTCATTACCAAATTTTTTATGTTAAAAATTGTTTAAGATTTAATAAAAGTTTGGTTTGCACTATTTTCACAAACGATGCAAACCTTATATAAAATTTCTTACAAACTTATTTTTTTAACTGCAATACTTTCGTGCTTCCTCTTCAATTCCTTCTTCACATGTTATCAACTTATGTACCATCCCACTCAATGTTGGTTCTGATGCAAAGGTTGTATAACGCTTTCTAATGTTTCTAATTTCCTCTACAACCTTGCAAATCTCCCTATATGTTTCATTCTTCGTCATAACTTTTAAATGCTTTTAGAAGTGATTAATATGCTCTTTTATACTCTTTCATGCTCTGTATTGAGAAGTCTGTCAATTACACTCTCACAATCTTCAAATGAAGTGAAATTGTTATAACCACCATGATAGTCTTTTACATTTTCAGCGGTACGGCAAAACATTGCATTACTATCTTTCAGTTTGGGTGTTGACCTATTTCCACAAAGTGAAGAAGAATAAGAGAAGTAAACATACTTTCCGTTTCTCTCAATAAACCCTGATACATCATAATGCCCTTTGAAAAACTTTACAAGTGTTGCACCAATATTCTCTGCAATCTTGTTCATTTCACGCTTAAACGCATTCTGAAACGTGTTATATTCTTTTGAAACATAACTGCCATCATCTTGCAGATACTTGTCATTCCACTTTTTAATAAATGTTGATGTTACCATAATTTTTATTTGTTTTTTAATTTGACAATGCAAAGGTACGAAATTATTTTGGAATATGCAAGTTTTTTATGTTAAAAGAAATTAATGGATGGAAGATTCTTTGTTTTTCTTCCACCCATCATATGGTTGTTTTAAATCCAATAATCAATTCCCTTCAAGTGGTCTATCATTATCTTTGATGTCTTGCAAGACCATTCGTTACGTGGGTCGTAATGGTCTTTATTTACGTTCTCTGCGAGTATTTTGATATACTCCATACAAACCTTGAACATCTCTTGCTGAAGGTATCTATGCTCTCTTGCCATACCTTGTGCCACCTTGTGCTTGTCGTGGCATTTTCCGTTTACAAAATCAGAGAAGAAACGGACAAACACATCTTCCTCTGTCTCACCGCCATCATGTGGGCAAAGGTCGTATTCAAACCTTTCAAGCATTTTCTGTGTGAGAAACGTGCGTTGCTCTTCCGTGGTTGTATCACTCTTAATGAGTTCCACAAGTTCTTTGTTAGAGAGTTCATAACTTGCCTTTTCTCTTCCGTTGACGTTGAATTTCATTGTTTCCATATTCTTGTTTGTTTTTTAATTTGACGTTGCAAAGGTAATACTTTTATTTGAATTATGCAAATATTACGAGTTAAAAAATATAAAAAAAGAAGAGGATTTTTATTCCTCTTCTTCCTCCTCTTCCTCATCCTCTTCCTCGTCTTCGATATAGTCTTCCCATGTATCAGGGTTGTCGAATATCTCTTCAAGGTAGTTTTCTATATCCTCCAAGACCTCATATTCAGTCATACTCTCCAAATTGCCGTAACCATTGAACTTGATATACTCATCGTTCCATGATTCGATTTCGCCGAAGAATGTGGCACGTGCGGCCTCCATAGGGTTACTGAAATAAGTTTCAAAAAACTCTTCGTCAAACGAATAAATTTCGTTGTCAGAGTCTCCATGCTCAATGCAATAGGTATTGAAAATTGAAAGTCTCTCACCGATTGAAAGTTCCTTGAACTTCTCTTCAAATACTTCGTACTTCATGATAAATTAGCAATATGTGTTCATATATTCAATTACTTCACTCTCCGTAGGGTTGCTTGCGATAAAACCGCTATCACAATAGAAATAGACATTATTATCAATCCAAAGGGCTTCTATCTCGCCATCCTCATAATCATCCTCGATTGCTGCCCAAAGTTCATAGTCAGCAATGGTGACTAACTCGTTACTCTCAATATTGCTCACCTTTGAAAGAGCGATTTCAATTGTAGGATAATCAATCCCTTTGTAGTTAATCTTACTTCTTTCCATTTGCTATCTGTTTTAATTTGACAATGCAAAGGTAATACTTTTATTTGAATTATGCAAATATTACGAGTTAAAAAATGTTAACTAATAGTCATTTTCTTGAGTTATCTTTGTATTGAATTTCTTCAAGTTCAATCCCAAACAGATAGGGAGTATAAGCCAACAGAATAGCGGAACAATCACAAATGTTGCTCTCTCTGTGAGTTTATTATGGTTGTAGCCAAAGACGAACAACAGACTGAAAATGTAATAGAATATAAGAATAAATGTTACCATATGAAATGTTATTTAATTTTTATTATTGTAATATAAATGGGGGATGACAATTCAAGATGACACCCCCTATTTTGTTACTCATTTGAGTACATTGGCAAAGCCAATGCTTGCTCTGCAAGTACATCCGTAGGATGCTCACTCCGTGAGAACATATTATGCTGCCACGTTTACAAGTTCGTTCTTTTCCTCTTTGACAGGGATGTTGAGATTCTTGCACAAATCCTCATACTTCATGTCACGGCTACCAAGGTTCTTGCCCAACACCTTTGAGTTGTTGAGGTCAATAATAAACTTGTCATAGTCATTGCTCACACGCTCATAATAGCGCATAATCAGACGGATAGCCACATCACTCATTTTGTTCTTGTACTGCCCATTGTAGTCGTAATAGGCACGTCCCATCTTTGCCACCATCTCAACCTCTTCAGCATTGAAACGCTTGTAGCCTTTCTCGAACTCGCTCATTTTATATGCGCCCTTTGACACACCGACAGAGAGGATGAAATAGAAAGGAATATCCTTGTGGTTGTCAGCAAAAGCCACAATTTCCTCGCAAATCTGTTTGTGGAGCATTGCCTTCTTCTTTTCCTCAAAACGTGAGCCACCCTCTTTGTATTGGGCAAGGTTATACTTTCCTGCCAACTTATTGTTTGCCACGTTGCGAATTGCGCTCTCAATAACATTCTTTGCCATAACGCTTGTTCTGTTTAAATTGTTAATAATGTTGTTTCTTAAATTTTACACTGCAAAGGTACGCATTTTATTTGGGATATGCAAGTTTTTCCAGTTAATTGATGTTAAAGGATTTGTTAATTTATATTTAAAAGCCAAACGCAACCATATAATAGTCATCAATATCGGCAAAGGGCATTTCATTTATAAATGCTTCTTTGGCACTATCATATCCATTTGCTTCAATTTTGACAATTGTATAATCGTCATTATAGTCCTCTTCTGCAACCCACTCTTCCAAGTCTTTTTCAGTAAGGTTGAGGAGCATTGTCTCTGAATAATAAAATTTGTCTAAAAGAAATACTTTCTTATCCATAACGCCTAAATGTTTTAATTTATCTTTAGCCAACTCTCATAATGTATACTCCCTCATAGTCACCACCAAACTCAAGGTCGCTCACTTTCTCACCGATTTTAAGGTCTGTGAAAGGTCTGCCATCCGTTGCAACTTCAAGTCCCAACTTCATAAAATCCTCTGCGCTTGTAACTGAATGAATAAGCGGTTTCTCACCATCCACTGCCCAAGATTCACACTCTGAAGTGTTAATCACCAAGTAAACACCGAATTGCTTGTTGTATTCTTTAATCTCAATTCTTTCCATATTCTTATCTGATTTTATTGTAACCAAGTGTCAAGTATAACACTACTCTCCACCAATTCCTTGTTGTGGTGCTTGTCATACCATTTCCACATTGTTTCTTCGTTTGCGGAAACGATTATTTCATTTCTCTTTCTTCCGCTTTTATAGGTTGTATCAACCTCAAAGCAATAAAGTAATCCTTCCATAATTTTATTTGTTTTTTAATTTGACAATGCAAAGGTACAAAGAAAATTTGAAATATGCAAATAAATCCAGTTAAAAAGTGTTAAATGAAAATGTTAAAATTCTGTTAAAAATTAACCCTATTTAACATTTTTCATAGGGATGTAACGGAGACTATACTTTAGGTTGTCACACCTACCTTTCTTATTTCTGATACAAAGGTACGCATTTTTACCGAAATAGCCAAATGTTTTATGTTAAAAGATGTTAATGGAAATGTTAAAAAAAAAACTTGCACTATCTTCACAGACAATGCAAGCACATAGCTAAAAGAAACAAAAGATGTTACTCCCCTTGCTCTAATTTGCGTTTCAAGGCTGCAAGCGCATCCAAATCTCCAAGGCTGTTAGAAGAGTTGTCGTAGCCGATAATAACGTCCGTAACATACCTTACATAGAGTTGTTTGTAACTCTCATAGGCAAACGGATAGGCAAGCACGTTGGGAATTAAATCAGACAACCATGAAACAAGTTGCTGCCGCAGTGTCTCCCAATTTGCGATAGGCTTTGGTGTCGGATGGTTGCAACCGAAATAGAAATAGCGTAGGTGTTCTGACTGACTGCCCAAATACAGACCGCCAATCTCCTTTGCGGTCATACCGCCATCGATGCAGCACTTCAAATCGTTCGTGTTCTCAATATCGAAAATATAGTCCACACCATCATGCTCTGATTCTTGGTAGTCGTTATAGGCTGCAAGCACCATTTTAATCACCATATCGCCCTCGGCACTATAAACGTTGCGAGTATCATTGATAATTGCACCACTGATTTTCTGTACCATTGTTTCAATTGCTTTCTTCATTGTTTTGCTGTTTTTTAATTGTTGAAATTGTTAATGTTATCTTATGCCCATTTTCTCCAATAAACATTTGCACAAGGAAAATTGAAATATTCACACACTCTGTGTTCAGTTGCATCGCCATCCTTTTCATAGAATGTCGCTCTCATGTCCCACTTTCCACGTTTTTCAATCCCATCGTTGAACACTTCCCCAATAAGGTTTCCATTTGTGGTTTTCTTAATAACCAACAAACTGCCTTTATCGTTCTTATACATTGAAATCTTTATCATAACTTTTCTATTGTTTTAATTTTGATATTGCAAAGGTAAGCATTTTTTCTGAAACTACCAAATATTTCACGTTAAAAGATGTTAATAACCACCATTTTTCTGCAATGCCTTAAAATATAGTGTTTCACACATATGATACATTTTTTCCGTACCATACCCATTACTGATATGTAACGTGAATATCCTTTCACATTGAATTGAAATCTCCTTGAAAGACTTCACTCTCTTTACTCTGTGCTGAATTGCTATTGTTGCCATATATCTGTCCTCCTATATTGTTTTAATTTTGATATTGCAAAGGTAAGCATAATTTCTGATATATGCAAATTTTTGGCTGGATTTTTTCGTTAAAAGATGTTAATTTTAAACACTTTTTAACATTTTTCTTTTGGATATGATGGAGACTATACTTTAGGATTTCACTCCTACCTTTATCTCTTATTGACAATGCAAAGGTACGACAAAAATCTGATATATGCAAATTATTTCGGTTAAAAAAAGTTAACGCACAAAAAATTCCTTATCTATCTTCACAGACGGATAAGGAATACAACCCAATCTAAAAACTATTTATTTACGCTTTATCCCACTCGTTCCACGCTTCTTCTGTATCTTCTTTCAGTGCTTTGTTATAAATGTTTTCCATATTCTCAACCCATTCTTGCACGTGCTTGGGCAATGTGTCACGCTTGACTTTTGCACCCAAATTCATAAAGGCAACGCCTTGCCTACATTCGTCCCAACAACATCTTGTAATACTTTTGTCACTGAAAGAAAAGCCCAAAAACATACCTACATAACCAAATTCCTTCACCTTATTACGTGGAATTGGAACATAAAGCGAATATCTGTCGATGTAGTTCTTGTACTTCTTGTTGCGCTTTGCTGAGTCATATACTCTTAATGTTACTGACATAATTGTAAGTTTTGGGGTTAATACTAAACTATATAATTAAATTATCTATTTATTTACACTCTCTGTTAGGGCGATGCTCTTGTCTTCATTGCGTTACAAACTATTTTTTAAGATTAAACGAAAATTTAACTAACAACTCACAAGGGTCGGTCTCTTGCCTTCATATAGGACTTGGTTTGTCGGCTTACTTGAAAAAAGAATATTGAAAAAACTCCTTCAGCCTATTGTTTGTTAGTTTTTTTCCTAATCTCCCGTGCGCACTTTGGGCTATTTTATATATTTAAATATTTCTGCAATCTGACAAGCATAAACGTCACATGAATGGTAATCCTTAATCTCAAGGTCAGAATATAATGGTTGTTCAAAACCACTTATTACCAACGCCGTTTTGAAAACAGAAACGCTCGTTACATAGACGGAAATCAATCTATTATTGAAATCGTCACGCATTGTCAATACAGGGATATCCAACTCGACAAACTTATCAACATTGTCGTTCAGTTCATCATACTCTTCTTCCGTAAGGAAATTGTATGTTTTATTTGGGAATTTCTTTATTAGCACCTCAATCAGTTCGTTCTCTGCTGACTGCCTTAAATCCTCATACTGCTTAATGTAATCAATCTTTGTTTCCATTGTTTGCCTTCTTGTTTTATTTTTACACTACAAAGGTAATACTTTTTTCTGAAATAACCAAATTATTTTGGTTAAAATGTGTTGAGGATTTGTTAATAAATCCTCATCCACGTCTTATCAAGATGTCCTCTGAATGAATGTGGCAACTTGTTGTACTTCATCAAGGCATCCCCTAACTCGGCAAATACCTTCATATACTCATCATAGTTGTCAATAGACTTCTGATACTCTTCGATGTAAGACTTGAAATTCTCAATCCATACCTTCGTATAGTGGTCATTGATGGTGGCATTATAGTCAATCCTACCCTCTGCATTGGTCTTGCATTTGAGCAAAATAGACTCATAGTCATTGTAATTCCATTGAGACAAACGCAACTGAATTTCTATCTCGTCAATACTATAACCTCTTTTGACATACATGCGGTCACTGACTTTCTTTGCCTCCTCGTTGAGTGCATTGATGAAACGTGCATTGTATACCTTTCCGTCAAACTTGGTAGCCATCATTGGGAAATATACGTTATCTACAAAATCCATAATGGTCTTACGGATATTGATACGCTGCTCCATCTCCTTGACGAACTCTTCCTTTGTTTTGTTTGTTCTGATGTTATTGTTCATACTGCTTATTGTTTTAATTTGACAATGCAAAGGTACGTATAATTTTTGAATTATGCAAGTTTTTTGACCACTTTAACATGAATTTAACACTTTTGTTAAATTCTGTCATAACTTTATAATTCATCATTCATATAGATAAACTTATATTCTGCCGAAAACGCATCATCACCATTCTCTTCCGTTACGACTTGGCTGACAACTTGGTAGTGATTCTTCCGCATGACATATTTAAGAAAACCGTGGTCATGTTTCCAATCACCCCAAATGACGTTGACAAAAATTGTTCCGTCAAAGTTAACCCACCATTCATATGTAAGGTTATTCTCTTTGAAGATTCTTTTTACATCTTCCTTGTAAAATTCTATATTCATATTCTTAATTGATTTTTAATTTGACACTGCAAAGGTACAAAGAAAATCTGAATTGGTCAAATATTTTGGTGATTATTTTTGTTAAAAGAAGTTAAAAATTAAACAATTTTAACATTTTTATTTTAAGTGTGATGGAGACTATACTTCAAAGTGTCACCCTTGCCCTTATTTCTTATTTCTGATACAAAGGTACGAAAAAAAGTTGAGATTACCAAATGTTTTCCCAACTTTTTTCTGTCAATTAAAACTATTTAACAATTAAGCATTTTCTTATTCCTCATACCAAAAGAAATCCCCCTTATGATAGTTAAACACACTTGCAAACCTACCATACTTTGAACGTGTGGTCTCATATTCAAAGAAAGCATACATCGCAAAGTTATAACTATTTCCCGCATGCTTACTATTACCTCTGTCCCAACTTGACGCACGTAAACCATCCATTTCCTTGTCTGACAGACGAAACGTTGCGTTAACACCACCTTGGGAAATAACAACCTTATGTGTCAATTTCTTTGTCATATTACTTGTTGTTTTAATTTTACACTGCAAAGGTACGTATTTATTTTGACATATGCAAGTTTTTGGGCAATTATTTTTTCCAAATTAATTTTATTTAAGAATTAGGCAGCGGTGTGCCTAATTCCCAATGTCTGATACTGAAATAGTATTTTCTCATTTGTCTTGTATGCTTTGTATTCCTCTTCAGTGACGTAATAACCACGAACTCCCTTACGGCACTTTGGGAAATGTGCAAACTTCTTATCATCCGTTGACGTAAAGACAATTACATCTTTATAGTGTGACGGATATCTCTCGAAGCTATCCAAATAGTATTGGATATATTTCATATTCATAGAGAAAACAAAATACTTTCCGTTATTGCCATCTTTAAAACATGCAATATAATATGGGTTGTTAACCTTGGTCTTATCACGCAAACCACACCCTGCTACGCTATTGGTACGTGCAATGTTAAAACCACCCTCTCTGTTTAAGCGGTCTGCAATCGAATTGAACACTTTGCCGTGGTGCGGTCTTGTGTCCTTAATCTTATTCTGTTTTATAAACAGATGAATCATCTCATGTGCAATAGTGTTTGCAATGTCCGCATCACTTCTGTCAAACATGTCACTGATACGGATGACGCTATCAATGAAGATACTACTATCGTAACTATACTTCCAATGATATTGCCCCAAATAACTTTTAACATGGGTTATCTCAAAACGTGGTGTAAGCAACTTGCCTTCAAAATGCTTGTTGTTAATCACGTTGAATTGCTCTCTGATAAAATCTAATGTCAATGCCATAATTGTTGATGTTTAATGTTTACGACTGCAAAGGTACAACAAAATATTGATATATGCAAATATTTACAGTTAAAAAGTGTTAATGATTCCTTAAAAGATGTTTAAGTTAAAATTAAACAAAATTAGCCTAAAATTATATAAAATTAACATTTCCGTACAATATGTGTCGGAGACTATACTTCAAAGTTTCACCTTTGCCTTTGTGATGTCTATCTCTTAATCACAATGCAAAGGTACGAAAAAAAATCGGAATATACAAATATTCCGAGTTAAAAGATGTTAAGTCTATTTAATTAGTACGCCACTAACTACATCATACAATACCTTGAGCTCGGCTTCATTACCTATCATATCATACAAAGCCAATGCTTCTTTCTTAGTCTTTGCATAAACTTCGCTCCACTTCTCGTTAGCATCAACATAACTGATACAATATCTATCCTTGTTATTTGCCATAGTTCTCTATATTAAGAGTTAATTTTCTTGTTGACAATTTCCATAATGTGTTCAACCTCACCATTCCACAAACCCCAATAGGGACTAATATAGTGGTCAACATCAAATTTGACGTTATTTAAATCCAAAGCCAAAATCATTGTCTGCCCACCATCCATATTCAAAGTTATTTCAAGTAATTTGTACTTCTCGCCAAGCCAATCAAAGGCTGAAGCAAACGGACTATCTGCCTTGTACAAGGTGTAGCCATCATAGAGAAAATTCTCCTTCAATGCTGATAAAGCCATTTCCTTTGCAGCCTTATCCGTTACACAACCAAAATAATTCTCTGCCCTTTTGCTGTATTCATTGACAATAAGGTCTGCAATACCTTCCAAGCCAATTGCCACACAATGCTCGTCAAAAAACATTTCAACATCAATAATGTCAACATCTCTGTCAACAAAAGAAATGCTTGGGGCATCTGCCTTGATAATCTCACTGAAAACGTTTATAACGTCATTCTCGTTGAATTGTGCAAGATATTCTGAATTGCTCATGTTGTTTATTGTTTTAATTTGACAATGCAAAGGTACGCATTTTATTTGGAAGTACCAAATATTTTATGTTAAAAAACTTGAAACATCCACGTTTTTCTGTGTTCTATCCAAAGTTCTTTATATCTTCGCTATTTTAGTGTTGAAAATACTTTTAATATTAAATAAGCAAACAATAATAGAAATGATAAAAACTACACACCCAATAATAAGCATACCTATTATTATATATGGTAATATATACGCAACTAAACCAAATATTGCACAACCTAACACAAAGCCAAAAAGTTCAGCACAAGCACCCAAAAATTCTTCCATAAATGTGTAATTTTAATTGTTAATAATTTTGTTTCTTAATTTGACATTGCAAAGATAGATATTTTTTCTGAAACTGCCAAATATTTTATGTTAAAAAACTTGAAACATCCACGTTTTTCTGTATTAACGCATCAAGAACCATATCTATTTGGTCATGAGCCAATGTGATATCCAAACTTGTGACTTCTTGGCCAATTTCTTGCTTATGAAGTATGTTCCTTGCAGAGCGCAATGTCTCTATTATTTCTTCCTTGGTGTACATATTACAGATATTCCTTTTTAAGATTTGTCTTTACGTTGTTTTAATTTGACAATGCAAAGGTACGCATTTTATTTGGAACTACCAAATATTTTATGTTAAAAGTGATTCACATTCCAGTTAAGAAATGTTAATAGCCGCTAAAATGCTCCCTGTGGCTTTATTTTTATTCTTGTGGACAACTATACCACCAATACTATTTAAAGCGTCTGATGAGGCTCTAAATAGCCTAAAAACGAAAAATGCGCCCTATCTTCACAGACAAGACGCATAATAAAAATTCAGAAAGGAAACCTATAAACACTACAATCCAACTTCCTCACATGTCCGCCAATAGAATTAACGCTGCTCCATTGCATCATAGGTAACTTCGGTTTGTTTTCAAAAAGTTTGTGTCCTCTAAACACTGATGATTTTGTTTCTACGTTGCTTTTTCTATAAACAACTCCACCTCCATCATAGGTAACTTGGACACTCTTTTACGGCTTCTTTTGGCGGTAGCGATACCGCTTCCATCATAGGCTCTGCCATTCCTTCCTACTATCAAGGTAGCAATCCTTGAGTGTTTCTTTATATATCGTGTATTATATATTTATGATTAATAATATATGAAATCGTACTTTTTGGTAGTTTATAGTGTTCTTTTATTTTATTATATGACCATCCATCAATATGCTTTTGCCTTATTTCTTCTACAAAGTCTTTACTATATTTATTTGCTTTTAAAGAAGCATTTATTGCATATTCTAATCTTTTTTCTTTTGGGTTATCCATAAGATTTTCACTTTGTGTTCCAATAGCGATATTTGTAAATGAATTGTTTTCTTTTACATTGTCTAAATGTCTAACGACAATACCTTCTTTATAAATCTCATCGCCATATTTTTGGTAGGCTTGCAAACGTGAAAATCTCACATCAGTTTTTCTCTTACCAATCCTTATACTTATACATTTATAACCATTTTTTATTTTCCCTTTCAAAACTTTGCCCGATGGATTATAAGCACTTCCTTCCTTGTCTATATAATAACCCTTCTCATTAAGTATTTTTTCATATTTTTTAAAATTATACATTGATGTAATTTATTAGTCTTTATTGTCAGTTGACAGAGCGGGACTTGAACCCGCACTATGCCTTGTAAGGGTCTCAATCTTATAAGGATTGGGCTTTAACCGATTAAGCTATCTGTCAATTTTTGGGGAGGTTTAAAAGGCACGTTGTTCATGGCTCTGACACGTTTGGTACTTCCCCAAAGCCATTTTGTTGTCTGAAAGTCCTTATCTACAATGTAATATTTCAACCTTCGATAAGGCACTCTGCTCATCACGTTTTCGTTGAGACCTCTGCGCTTGTGGTAGTGAGTTTTTTCCTTGCCCAATTCAGACAACATTTATTCTTTTCCCTAATTTACCAATTCCACTTTCTCATTGTTTTGTCCTCCATTGTTTTAATTTGACGTTGCAAAGATAATACATTTTTTTGACTTGGCCAAAATTTTTATGCTAAAAAACGTTAACCCTATTCAAAATATACATATCCTTCATCTTCATACTTTTTGATGCCATTATCATTACATCTGTCTATGAACTCTTTGCATACCTCATACAGACGTTTTGCGTACTTTATCTCTCTATCGCTCGTTTCCTCACATTCTTCGATGTGATTCAAACACTCTTCCATTGCATGCAGTGTATTCTCAAATCTGCAATAATCCATGTTTATCATAAATCTTCCGCTTTAATTGTTTAACAATGCAAAGGTACACATTTTATTTGAAACTACCAAATATTTTATGTTAAAACTGATTCACATTTACGTAAAAAAACGTTAACGTCATATGACGATACTTTTTTCTTTTAATATTTTCTTTTTTATATTTTATATTATATATACTCCTTCAGAGTATATGTCTTTAGATATATTATATTATATATATTAATATACCTTATTATAAAAGGAATTTTTCTTTACAAAGGTATGACTTTGAACTTTGTTGTCAAACCCAATTCAATATTATTTAATCTTATACATTCTCTCATGGCATCACCTATCTTGTCAAATGGTGTTGCTTTGTCAATTTCAGTTGTAAACTCCATGCCATTTACCAATAACATTCCGTTGTCTGTTCCTACCAACCATTGTTTCATATATTATTTTTAAATGTTAAACAAAAAATAATCCAACCTATCTTCACAGACGGGTTGGATTCACATCAATAACTTTTTCCCATCCATTCAAATAAAATGTACCCAAAGTTAGGATGGCATCAATCAAATTAAACCCTACTATTCTTGTTACTCATTTGAGTACATTTGCTACAAGCAAATGCTTGCTACGCAAGTACATTTATGCAGCCTTCAACTTGTTAAGACACTGCTTCAAACGGCTTGAATAGAAACCCTTCTGTTCGTTGCCCAAAACATTGATAAGTTGCTCCAACACCTCTGCTGCATTGTCCCTTGTCACTTCAAGGGTATTCAAACGCTCATCAATACGCTTATTGATGAGTTCAATATTCTTCTCAATTGCATTCTCAATAGCATCCAAATTCCACCATGCCACGTTGGGAAACTCGATAATCTTCTTGTCACCCACAAACAGGGCTACACCGCCATTGTTGTTATCAACTGCGTTAAACTCTCCGTACTTGGTCTGAATTGCGTTCATATTGCTTTTTATTTTTGAAATTGTGAATAAATTTTGTTTTATCTTTCTGTGTGCAAAGGTAGGCATTTTTTTTGACTTGACCAAATTTTTTCCTACCTTTAACACTTTTTTAACACTTACTTCTTGTTAAACTCTTCTTGCAGCGTCTGGGCAAGGTCAACACCTCCGTGTTCTTCACAGAGTTCGTCAATCAAACCGACCTCTACATAACCGCCAACAGAGTCCGTTGTGTTGTCCTTGTCCTCTGCGTGGTACTTCTCTCCGTCAATAGGCTCTGATGGGAAGCCCCACTCCACAAGTTTCCAATCCAACCCAAAGGTGCGTGTTCCGTTTTCGCTACCACAATAGTTGCCGTTATGCACTTGGATGGAAATATTGAAGCCATCCTTGCAATAGATTCGGGGGATGAAAAATATCTTATCATCATATATGTTACTCATTTGAGTACATCCATTCTCCGTACCTTTGAGCATACCGAAAACCATTGTGTTCACAAACTCTGATGCTAACATAGCCAAATCTGTTATTTAAAACTTAAACAATATATCTTTGTCCGTCTGTTTGGTGTGTGTGTGTGGCCCTTATGATTCGAGCCACATCACCATGTCAAACATGCCACCGAAATTCTGTTTCTCCATAGTGGCAAGAAACTCATCGGATTGCTCACTTCCGTCCGTCAGTGTATCGTACAAACGTCCATAGAAACCCTGACTTGCAGCCAAACTGCGAATTGCGTCCAAAATCTGTTCTTTGTTCATAGTTGTTGATGTTTAATTGTTATACTTCTGTTTCTTGGTTTTGGTGGTGCAAAGTTATGTATTTTTCTCCACACCACCAAATTTTTTCAGTTAAAAAACGTTAAGACTTGAAACTTTTTTCAGTGTCACCCTTCCTTCACTGATAGCCTTGCGGACTTCCTTTGCGCTTGAAAGGCTATAATAGCCGTTTTGCCGCATGAACATATACAGATGCTTCCGTGTCGTGTTGCTGTAGTCCCAATTCGTTGAGAGTACGATGTTGACACCATCTAACTTGCAGACCACAGAGTCGTAAGACTGAAAGTAGGTTGCCTTCTTAGTCTTGATGATAAACTGATTTGCTGCGGGGTTGCCGTTGTCATTGATAAGTTGCTGTACCATAATTAAAGATGAATTAAGTGAAACTTTCTGATTGCAAAATTACAATAAAGTTTTGATATGACCAAATATTTTATGTTAAAACTCGTTACCCAGATTGTTAAAAAATCTTTCTTCCTTTTCAGTCATGTCTTCCTCAACATAGGCAAAACCTAATATAAGCGCACAGAAACCGAAGAAAAGCACAAAAGCGTTGAAATATACATTTGTGCTGATAAAAACGCAATAGGCCAACAGAATTGTCCACAGAGCAATTAATACCTTAAATCTGTTTATCTGTTTCATATCTTATATGAATTTAAAATTAAACATTATGTTTCCAAATCACAAGGGCAAAGGTAAGCATAATTTTTGATATAGCCAAAGGTTTTGCCAATTATTTTCAGTCAGTTAATGTTATTTAGCAGAATTGTTAAATCTTCTTAAACACAAGAAAAAAGTCATCAAAAAACTTGCATATTCCAATTTTTTTTCGTACCTTTGTAGTGTAAAAATAAAGATGGTAGGTGTGACAACCTAAAGTATAGTCTCCGATACACACTTAAAAAAAGTGTTAATTTTATTTAATTTTTAGTTTAAGTTATATAATTTTAACATTAACGTTCTTTAACATAGTTGTGAATCACTTTTAACATAAAAAACTTGCATATGTCAATTATTTGTCGTACCTTTGCAGTGTCAAATTAAAACAATAACATTTAAACATCTTATATAATATGGAAAAGTTAGTTAACAGATTGGCAACAGAACTTGCAAAGTATGAGTTTAATGAGTTGGCGAATCTTTTGTCAGATATGCCGTTTATTAAGGCATACAACACACTGAAGGGCTTTAACCTTGAAATGGACGAGTGCAAGTGTAAGGACGAGTTGTTGGGGCTGCAAATAAGATTTGATTTCAATTACAAACATATCAACGGCACTATTTTCCAAACAAATGATGGCGGTTGTGAGTTGCATGAAATAATTTCAGTGTGGGATGACGAATTTTCCTCACCAATCATAGAATGTTTGGAAATGGAATGTTAAAAACGTTAATTTCCTTGCATATTCCAAATAAAATGCTTACCTTTGCATCGTCAATTAGAAGTTAAACCTTTAACACTTTAATCGCATGATACAGATAAATTTCAAAATCGTCCGCAATGGTTTCAATGTATGTAATGTTACCTATGGTGACTACAACTCTTTCGAAGATGCAGCAGCGCAGATTTCTAAGGAGGTAACAGAATTGACCAATGCAAGTGTTGGCTATTTCAGCCAATTCAACCAAAAGATGGTTGATGATGACCACCGCTTTGCGTGGGGTTGTTCGTGGGAAAGCATTGAAGAAATTGTAGCCAACAATGGTTTCTATATCTGTGATGCAAACGGAGACAATAATCTTCATTGGAAGATTGTCGTAAATACGTCAACTTCCTTGGAAGACGTACAGAAATATTTGGGAATGGAGTAATCCTTCCCAAATGTTCCACGTGAAACAATATAAACATTATTTAACATAAGTGTTAATCACTTTTAACATAAAAAACTTGCATATGTCAATTATTTGTCGTACCTTTGCA